>Ga0181532_10000102_pt1 | contig 81823 bp, 64 predicted proteins | sample PEATcosm2014_Bin_33_FD_119768 | JGI IMG/M metagenome (GOLD analysis project Ga0181532, IMG submission 119768) | Peatland microbial communities from MTU Mesocosm Facility, Houghton, MI, USA - PEATcosm2014_Bin11_30_metaG | ecosystem: Environmental > Terrestrial > Soil > Wetlands > Peat | place...
GGATCTTCTGAAACTTGCAGGTGCGTATGCGGTCGCCGCGATACTGCTGCGCGTTCGCGATCCGCCGCAGTTGATCGTCGTTGAAATAGGCCGGACCGCGCTCGACCATGTCGTCCCACGCCCGCACCGTCGCCTCCATGCGCGCGCGATCGAGCTTCAGGCCGTAGAGATTCTTCTCATCCATGCGCTCCATCAGGTCGGGCAGCGTGTCCGCCACCACAATGTCTTCGGTACATTCGCGCATCAGCCGTTCCACCAGCGCCTTGTTGCCGAACAGCACGCTCGCCGCCAGAGCCAGCCGCTTCTTGTAGCGGAATGCCGTCATGTAATCGCAGCCCGAGACGGCCAGTTCCCTGATAGCGATCTTCCAGTTCATCACCTGCCACGAATACTTGCCGGGCTGCGCCAGCACGCTCGCCACCAGCCGCCGCGTGTCGCCATAAACCGGCATCGGGCCGGGATGCATGATCCGCTCTCCGCGCGCATTCAGCCACAGCGCCGAGCGCGGCGGCACCAGGCTCAAGCCATCGTGCGGGCGGCGCTTCGCGGGATGATGCACGCCCGCGGCGTAGTGCCAGTGCAAATCGAGATGCGTGACCGCGCCTCCCACTTCCGCGACCCGCTCGTGCAGCATGCCGTCGCCGTAACGGTGAGCGCCATTGAGCAGCGTTTCGGGAGGATCGCCCCACGGCCTGTACCAGTTCGTGCGCACCCGGCTGAGGTCGCCGCCGCAGATTCCACCCGTCGCGATGATGATGTGCTCGGCGGAAACCTGTATCTCGCCGCCATCCAGTCCTCGCCCGCGCACGCCGGTGGCGCGCCCATTGGTGATCTCGATCGCCGAAACTTCCGTGTCGAAAAGAAGCTCCAGATTCGTCCGCCGCGGGTGCGCTTCCAGCGCCTCCAGCAGCCGGTGGATGATTTCGTAGCCGGTGCCCCAAACGATATGCCACCGCGGCACGGTATTGCCGGGCGCGTAGATGCCGCGCTCCGGCCAATTCACCACGGGCAAAAAAACCACCTTCTTCTGATCCAGAAATTCGAAGATGTACTCGCGGGAATTCTCGCAGTAGAAACGGCCCCACCGCCGCGGCCACTCGTCGCCGTCGTCATACTCGGCCACGCTCTGCCAGTCGCGCCACGCCAGCTCCGGAGAGTCGTGGAGGCGCAACCGCCGCTGGTGGGGCGTGCCGATCAGGTGTACGCCGCCGAACGATTCTTTTGCGAGCCCGCCGAAATTTTCGCGCGTGTCTTTGTCGATCAGCAACACGCGCCGCCCGCGTCCGAGCAGTTCGTAAGCGGCTACAATGCCTGCCAGACCGCCGCCGGCAATGACAACCTCGGTTGGATAGACGTCGCCCATGAACGAATGCTCAGTATAACGGGACTATGGCCGACGGGTTTTTAATCTCAGTAGTCGAGACCTGAAGCAAAGCTGACCAAAGCTCGATCAATGCTCTTAATCACGCGCTGCGTACGCGGCGTTCAGGCCTTCCCGGGGACCCGTCGAGGTGCAGAAGAGACTTGCGAAGCTGCCCCAGGCAACTGCACGATTCTGTGACGGGCAGGGCTGGCGGTCTTGCTTCATCGGCGGTCTGGCGGTCCAGAAATGGGGCGAACCGGAGTCCCGATAGAGTAGGAATCGGCGTCTCACTCCGCTGCAGGCATCGGTAAACCTGCACGACAATACGAAGCCGCTGGCGCGGCGGGCGGCTTCGCCATGCATCGGCAGCGCGCCGGCGGCAGCGTTGGGTACAGAGAAAGGGGATCTCTGTGACCGTACTCACGCAGCGGATGCGAGAGGAACTCGTACGCCGCAACTACGCGCAAACAACGATTCGCACCTACCTCATGGCGAACTTCCGTTTAATGACCGATGGCACCGCCCCGGGTGTGTTTCTGAATCCGGATCGGAGCGCCGCAGCGATTAACCAAGATGGCACCGTAAATTCGCAAGCGAATCCGGCGAAGGTCGGGGCGTACATCTCGATCTGGGCCACAGGGACAGGCTACTTTCCGGGAAGCGACCGGCAGATGGCCACCGGCCCGAACCAGTTCTGCAACCTGCAATATTCGTGCGAGATCGGTCACGATAGAAGCGAGGGGAACTCGTCCTACGCCGGCGCAGCGTCGGGCATGGGGAATGGCGTCGTTCAAATCAATTTCCAGGTCGCCTCTGGCAGTGTGGGTTACACGCTCAATGTGGGTTCGATGAGCGACGCCTTTAATATTTACACCACACCTTGAAGCTCAAGCCGGCCGCACATCCCGCAGCACGGCGCCCCATCCCGGCAGGCCTCGTGCCGCGGCGTAACTGTCGTCTTCCAGCGTGAAAGCCACGTCCACGCGCGCGCCGGCCGGCAATTCCGCCGCGCGCTCGGCGAAGTTCCAGGCTTTCAGGGCGAGCGTGCGCCCGTTCTGCCGCAGCATCACGCGCAGGTGCTTTTCCTTCATGACGGCGGGCGGACCGGCCACTTCCACGTTGAGCGCGGCAAACAGCGGCGCGGGATTGCCGCAACCGAAGGGCGCCAGGCTGAACACTTCCGCCACGCTGCGCTCGTCGATCTCGCGGAACTCCACGAGCGCGTCGATCTCCACCTGCGGCGCAAGGTCCTCGAGCGTCAAGCGCGCGGCGGCATACTCCTCCAGCCGCGCACGGAATTCGTCGATCCTGTCGGAAGCCAGCGTCACACCGGCAGCCTGCCGATGCCCGCCGAAACGCTCGAACAACTCCGGCATGAACTCCAACGCCTCCAGCAGATGAAACGGCCGGATGCTGCGGCCGGACCCTTGCGCCAGGCCATCCTCCGGGTTCCGGCTCAGGACGAACACCGGCCGGTGGAATCGCTCCACCAGGCGCGAGGCCACGATGCCTACCACGCCGCGATGCCAGTTGTCCGCCGCGAATACCAGCGCCCGCTGTGTGTCGGCGACGGGCACCCGCGCACACTCCTCGACAATCTGCTGGATGACTTCCGCTTCCGCCTGCCGGCGCTCACCATTGAGCGTGTGCAGTTGCTGCGCCAGCACCCGCGCGCGCTCCGGATCGTCCGTACGGAACATCTCGATCACGGCATTGGCGGTATCCATGCGCCCGGCGGCGTTGATGCGCGGCGCGATGCGAAACGCCACGTCGGTGGACGAGGGCAGGCGTCCGTTGGTAAACCCCGCCACGTCCAACAGCGCGCGCAACCCCGGATTACGCACGGCGCCCATGCCGCCCAGCCCGTGCTTCACGATGATGCGGTTTTCCCCCATCAGCGGCACTACGTCGGCTACCGTACCGATGGCCACCAGCTTCAGAAAAGATTCGGTGACGCGGCGCAGCCTCGCCTGCGGCCATTCGAGCGACGCGAACAGCGCCTGAACCAGTTTGAACGCCACGCCCACGCCGCACAGATTCTTGTCCGGATAGGCGCAGTCCGGGCGATTAGGATTCAGCACCGCGAGCGCCGCCGGCAATTCGGCCTCGGGCAGATGGTGATCGGTAATGATCACATCGATGGCCAGTTCGCTGGCGCGCCGCACCACCTCCGCCGCGCGAATGCCCGTATCCACGCTGATGATGAGGCGTACGCCCTCCGCGGCCGCCTTCTCCACCACCTCGGAACGCATCCCGTAGCCGTCGCGCAGCCGGTGCGGAACGAAGAACGACGCCGCGCCGCCGGCCATTTCGATGGCTTTGGTCAAGATGACCACGGAAGTGGTTCCATCCACATCGTAGTCGCCGTAGATGAGGATCTTTTCGCCACTCGAAATGGCGCGCCGCAGCCGCTCAACAGCCTCGGACATGCCGCGCAAGGCGGCGGGCGGATGCAAGTCGTCGAGCGAAGGACGCAGGAAGCGGCGCGCCGCATCCGGATCGCGCACGTCGCGCGCCAGCAGCACGCGCGCGGCCGGCGGCCCGATGCGCAAGGCCGCAGCCAGGGCTTCGACTTCCTGGGCGCTCACTTCGGGAATCAGCCAACGGGCCGGGATGGGCATCGCGGCCGTCAGTTGTTCGAGAAATAGCCGAAGGAGCCGTCGCCTTCCTCGTCGTCATCGCCCCCAGGCAGACTTACCGAGATTTCGTCGCCGATGCTCAGGAATTCGTCATACCAGTCGGGCCGGATTTCGTACACGTACATGCGCGCGTGATGGTCGAAGGCCAGTTCCAGCGAGCAGGTCACGCCTTCGTGAACGCGCAACTCGCGCAACCGGGCTTCCAGGTCGCGGCGCTCTTCGCGAGTCAAGTCGCACTCGTCGAGCTGCTCGACCGCCTCATCGATTTCCGGCGCGGCGAACTCGCGCGCGGCGAACAGTATCATCTTGGCGCCGGTCTTCCGCGCGGTGTCCAGAAACATCTGGTAATCCGGGAAGCGCTCGGCGTCCCAAAGCACCATGGGCAGGCCGTCCAGCCCGCCGGGAGCGCTCCGGAATATGGCGAATTCCGAATGCTCGAGGTACTCCAGAATTTCCTGTTTCAGCGTATCCAGATTGAGGTCCATTGGTCCTTCTTAGCGCTGGGCCACCACTAGAATATCATTCGGTGAGGCCAGATCGCGCGCCGATGGAGTCACGATGGTTTTGGGACCGATGTAGATCTTCCGCGATTGCTTGATGGCGTTGCGTACATCCTCCTCGCAGACGAAGTCCACGATGGGCGGTGGGGGAGGAGCGGGCGGTTCGGCAGTCGCCGGCGTTTCGCAGGCGCAGGTGTGGGCGGGGGCTGGCTGGACGGGCGCGGTCGGCGGCGCGGCAGGTGCGGACGGCGGCGCAACAGCCGAAGGCGCGGAGGTGCGGCGCGCCAGAAACCGGTCTACGACTTCCGCCGCAAGGCTGCCGCCAGCAGCCACGGACGGGGCGCCGCCGCTCGACTCCGCCGGAACCTGGAACGCCTCGGCTGCAGTGCGCACGGCGTACGCCAGGCGTTTGATGTTGTACAGATGCTGCGGCCCGAGGTTGTCGCTGGTGATATTGCCCGCCGCCGCGCCACAACCCAGCGTCATGGACGGAAACACGTTGGTGGTGATGCCCGTGGAACCCTGCGGCGCAGGCGTGTTCACCAGCACACGATTGGCCGGCATGCGCGCGGCGTACTCGCGGATACGGGCCTCGTCCTTCGAATAGATCGCGCAGGTGTGGCCCAAGCCGCCGAAGCGCAAGAGGCTTTCGCACACGCTCATCCCGCCGGTGAAATCCTTCACCCAGTACAGCGCCAGCACCGGCGACAGCTTCTCCATGGAAAGCGGATGCTGCTTGCCGACACCATCCAACTCGACCACCAGGATAGACGTTTCCGGCGGCACGGAGAACCCGGCCATGCCGGCGATCTTGCCGGGCGCTTGCCCCACGCATGCCGGGTTGATGGTGAAGTTCGGCGTGACCAGCAGTTTGGCCAGCGCCTGCTTCTGTTCCGCATTGCAAAAGTAGGCCTTGCCGGCCTTTAATTCGGCCAACACGCGATCTTTCAGCGCCTCTTCCACCACGATAGCCTGTTCACTCGAACAGACCGTGCCATAGTCGAACGACTTGCCCTCGATCACCTTGGCGATGGCGTCCCGGATGTCGGCGCTGCGCTCGATCATCACCGGCACGTTGCCCGGCCCCACACCGAAAGCGGGCTTGCCGCTGGAGTAAGCCGCGCGCACGATCCCGTGGCCGCCGGTCGATAAGATCACGCCAGTGCGCTCGTGGCGCATCAGCGCGTTGGTGCCGTCGATCGAAGCATAGCCCAGACACTGCACGATGTCCGCGGGCGCTCCGGCTTCCACTGCCGCGCGATACAGCAGGTCCGCCGTGGCGCAGGTGCAGCGGACGGCGCGCGGGTGCGGGCTGAGCACAATGGCGTTGCCGGCTTTCAGCGAAATCAGGATTTTGTAGATCGCCGTGGAAGTCGGATTGGTGGTGGGCAGGATGGCAGCCACCACACCCACCGGGACGGCGTATTCCACGATGCGCTCTTCGGGTATCTCGCGCAGCAGCCCGATGGTCCGCATGCCGCGCATCTTACGCGGCAGCAACTCGGCATTCAGCAGATTCTTCGCGATCTTGTCTTTAACGTTGCCGTAGCCGGTTTCTTCGACCGCCAGTTCGGCCAGCCGTTGGGCGTTGGCGCGGCCCGCGGCGGCCATACGTTCAACGATGGCGTCCACCTGCTCCTGGCTGTAAGCGCGGTATTTCAGCCAGGCGGCGTAGGCCTGTTCGACCTTGGTGCGGACCTCTTGAATGGAGACAAGGTCTTTGTCTTCGAGCATCAGCCGAGAGATTTTTTCACCGGTCCGGCGCCGGGCAGCACCTTCTCGGTTTCTTCGTGCGGGCGGGGAATCACGTGCACGGCGACCAGTTCCCCGACTCGGCGTGCGGCGGCGGCGCCCGCATCGGTGGCGGCCTTGACGGCGCCTACGTCTCCTCGCACGCTCACGACCACGTAGCCGGCACCAATGAATTCCTTGCCTGTAAGCACCACGTTGGCCGTCTTCACCATGGCATCGGCCGCTTCAATCGCGCCCGTCAGTCCCTTCGTTTCGATCAGGCCAAGGGCCTCCATTTTGCCTCCAGTGCGGAATGAATCTCTACCGTATCACAGAATGGGCCGTGGGGGAGCGCCGCAACGACGTGCGACATAAAGGTGGGAAAGTGTGCAAAACGCCTTCCGGTTACTTTCACCGCTAACGACAATCGGATCTTAATATGCCATTCTATAAGAGAGAGCCTTTATGGTTACGAACCTGCCTGCGCTCGGCACCCAATTCGCCCTGCAGGTTGCCGAATTGGCGCAGCTTTTCCCTTCTCTCCAGCGCCGCGGTTACCAGGTGGTGGGGCCGGCCGTCCGCGGGAGCGCCATCGTCTACGACACCTTGAACAGCTTCGAAGAATTGCCCGCCGGCTGGACCGCCGAGCAGGAAGCCGGGCGCTACCGCCTCAAGCGGCGGGACGACGGCGCATTATTCGGTTACGCCGTGGGGGCCCAGGGCTGGAAGCGATTCCTGTATCCCGCGGAAGCGCGCATCTTCGAAGCCCGGCGCAACGGCGACGGCTTCCACATTCTGAACGACGAGACGCCGCCCCCACGCTACGCCTTTGTGGGAATGCGGGCCTGTGAGCTGGCTGCCATGGCCATTCAGGATCGCGTGCTGTTGGGGGAGCACTATAGCGAAACGGTCTACCAGCAGCGCCGCCACAGCGTGTTTCTGGTGGCGGTGAATTGCACGGTTTCCGCGCCCACCTGTTTCTGCGCCTCGATGCATGCCGGGCCGCCGGCCGAGGCCGGGTTCGACATTGCTTTGACGGAGCTGGTGGATGCTGGGCGGCACATCTTCGTGGCGGAAGCCGGCACGCGGCAGGGCGCCGAGGTCCTGGCCGAGTTGGGCGCCGCCGAAGCCGATGCTACTCTGCGCCAGGATGCGGAAAAAGCCATCAAAACCGCCATGGCGGCCACGCCGCGGAAGCTCCGTACCAGCGGCATCCGCGAGATGCTGTACGCCGCATTCGAACATCCGCACTGGGACAAGGTGGCCGCGCGCTGCCTGGCTTGCGGCAATTGCACCATGGTCTGCCCCACCTGTTTCTGCACCACGGTCGAGGATGTGAGCAGCGTGGATGGCAGCCACGCCGAGCGCTGGCGCAAGTGGGATTCCTGTTTCACGCAAAGCTTTTCCTATATTCACGGCGGCAGCGTGCGCATGTCCATCAAGTCGCGCTATCGCCAGTGGCTGACCCATAAGCTGGCGGCCTGGATCGATCAGTTCGGCAGCTCCGGCTGCGTAGGCTGCGGGCGTTGCATCACGTGGTGCCCGGCAGGCATCGACATCACGCGGGAGGTGGCGGCGTTGTGGGAGCAGCCGGCGCCAGCCGTGGCCCCCGCTGAATTGAGGAGACAACCATGACGTTGGAAAACCTGGCCAACACGCTGCGCGAGCATCCGTTCCTGGAGGGCTTCGCTCCGGAGCACATCGACAAGCTGGCTGCCATGGCCAGCGAGGTTCGCTTCGGGAAAGGCGCATTGATCTTCCGCGAAGGCGACGAATCCAGCTTCTTCTACCTGGTGCTGTCGGGGACGGTGGTGCTCGAAACCCCTGCGCCCGGCCGCACCTTGCGCATCGCCACGTTAGGGCACGGCGAAGAACTGGGCTGGTCGTCGGTGACGCCGCGGCACGGCAAGCAGTTCCAGGCGCGGTCGCTAGAAGAGACGCAAGCCCTGGCCTTTGACGGCGTCCGCCTGCAGCACGCCTGCGAGGAGGATTGCCGGTTCGGCTACGCCCTGATGCGCGCCATGCTGCAGGTGGTGGCGCGCCGGCTGCTATCCACGCGCCTGCAACTGCTGGACATGTATGCGCCGGCTTCGGCGAAGGTAGGGTGACCCAGGAGGCCCGTTATGCCGGTCGCAGAACTGGAAAGCGAACAAACGGCCACCAACGATATGGTGCCGGCGCTGGCGCGCGTGGCGCAGGTGCGCAAGGAGACCTACGACACGTTTACGCTGGCGCTCGAGCCCGCCAACGGCGAGCCGTTTCCGGGATTCACGCCCGGGCAGTTCAGCATGTTGTACGTGTTTGGCAACGGCGAGCTGCCGATTTCGATCTCGGGCGACCCCGAAGATCACGCGCGGCTGCTGTACACGGTGCGCTCGGTCGGCAAGACCACACAGGCGCTGGTGAGCAGCCGCCCGGGGGATGCCGTTGGAATGCGCGGTCCCTACGGATCGCACTGGCCGCTCAAAGTGGCGCGCGGCAAGGATGTGTTGATCGTGGCGGGAGGCATCGGACTTGCGCCTCTACGTCCGGCCATCCACTACATCCTGCGGCATCGCGCCGACTACAACCGGCTGATCGTGTTGTACGGCGCGCGCAGCCCGCGGGATCTCATCTTTCGCAGGCAACTGGAGGATTGGGGCCGCCTGCCGGACACGCAGGTGCTTTCCACGGTGGATTACGGCGGCCTGAGCTGGCGCGGCCACGTCGGTGTGGTCACCGGCCTGTTCCGTTACGTGCGGCTGCAGCCTTTTCACACGGTGGCGATGATCTGCGGGCCGGAGATCATGATGCGCTACGTGATCTGGGAGTTGGAGGCGCGCGGTATGCCGCCCGGCGACCTGTACCTCTCGCTGGAACGCAATATGAAGTGCGGGATTGGCTTTTGCGGACATTGCCAGTACGGTCCCAACTTCATTTGCAAAGACGGACCCATCTTTCCGTATCACGAGGTGCGGTCCTGGTTTGGAAGATATGAGCTATAAATCTAAACCCACTGATGCAGGCGACAAAGCCACTAACCACCAGCCACCCGCCACCCGCCACCAGTCCACGTCCCCTAACCCCCGTCCGACAGTAGCCGTGTTCAAATTCGCTTCCTGCGACGGCTGCCAGTTGAGCCTGCTGGATGCCGAGGACGAACTTCTGGGCGTGGCGCAGGCGGTGGATATTGTCTATTTCCCCGAGGCCACCAGCGTCATGCGCAAAGGCCCCTACGATATCGGACTGGTGGAAGGATCCATCACCACGCACCACGATGCCGAGCGCATCCAGCAGGTCCGGCGGCAATGCCGGACGCTGGTCACCATCGGCGCCTGCGCCACCTCGGGCGGCATACAGGCCTTGCGGAACTGGAAAGATGTGGGCGGCTTGGTGCGCATGGTTTACGCGCAACCGGACTTTATCAGCACGCTGAAGATGTCCACGCCGGTGGCCGAGCATGTGCCAGTGGATTTCGAGCTACGCGGCTGCCCCATCAACAAGCACCAGTTGATCGAATTGATCAGCGCCATGTTGACCGGGCGCAAGCCCAACATCCCGACGTATAGCGTCTGCCTGGAATGCAAGCGGCGGGCTAACGTGTGCGTGGCTGTGGCGCGCGGCGAGGCCTGCATGGGACCGGTGACCCAAGCCGGATGCGGCGCGCTTTGTCCCGCCTTCGACCGCGGATGCTACGGCTGTTTTGGCCCCATGGAGAGCCCCAACACCACCGCGCTCACCGAACAGTTCCGCATGTTGGGCTGCAGCGACGAAGACATTATGCGCGTCTTTCGCAGTTACAGCGCTTGGGCCTGGCAGTTCCGGCAGGCCGGGGAGGAGTGCGAAAAATCATGAGCGCCAAAGTGGGCAGGAACGGCAGCCGGAGCATCAAAGTGGACTACCTCACGCGCGTGGAGGGGGAGGGGTCCATCCTGGTCAAGCTTAAGGGCGACCAAGTGCAGGATGTGCAGCTTCGCATCTTCGAGCCGCCGCGCCTGTTCGAAGCCTTTCTGCGCGGGCGGCATTATCTGGAAACGCCGGACATCGTGGCGCGCATCTGCGGCATTTGCCCGGTGGCCTATCAGATGAGCGCCGTGCATGCCCTGGAACGCATTTTGGGAATCACGGTGGACCCGGCGGTGCGGCTGCTGCGCCGCCTGCTCTATTGCGGCGAGTGGATCGAGAGCCACGCCCTGCACATTTTCCTGCTGCACGCGCCGGACTTTCTGGGCTACCCGGATGTCATAAGCATGGCGGCCGGACATCGCGAACTGGTGGAGCAGGCGCTGCGCCTGAAGAAGATCGGCAACCGCGTAATGACGGTGCTGGGCGGCCGCGAAATCCATCCGATCTCGGTGACGGTGGGCGGCTTCCACAAAGTCCCCGCGAAGGCCGATCTGCGCGTGCTGGTGGACGAACTCGCCTGGGCCCGTGATACATCCGTCGCCGCCGCGCGTATCGTAGCCGGCCTGGAGTTCCCGGATTTCAAACAGGACTACGAGTTCGTGGCGCTTTCGCATCCCGAAGAGTACCCGTTGAACGAAGGCCGCCTGGTATCGAACAAGGGCCTGGATATTGAGGTCGCGGAGTATGGCGAGCAGTTCGTGGAGCAGCACGTGAAACACTCCAACGCGCTGCACTCCCGTCTGCGCGAGCGCGGCGCTTACCTGGTAGGGCCGCTGGCGCGCTTCAACCTCAATTTCGACAAGCTGCCGGAGACGGCACAACAGGTGGCTGGCGAGTGCGGCGTCACGCCGCCATGCCGGAATCCGTTTCGCGGCATCGTGGTGCGGGCCGTGGAGCTGGTGTTCGCCTGCGAAGAGGCGCTGCGCCTGATCGCGCAATACGAGGCGCCGGCGGCCCCGCGCGTGTTGGCTCATGTGTGCCCGGGAGTCGGGCATGCGGCCACCGAAGCGCCCCGCGGCGTGCTCTACCATCGCTATGAGATCGATGAGCGCGGCTTGATTTTGAACGCGCAGATCGTGCCGCCGACCGCCCAGAATCAGAAGCGCATCGAAGACGATCTGTGGCATTACGTGCCGCAACTGACCGGCCTGCCGGTCGAGACGATCACGGCCAAGTGTGAGCAGGCGGTGCGCAACTACGATCCGTGCATTTCCTGCGCGACGCATTTCGTGAAGGTCCAGCGGGTGGGGTGAGATGCTGGTGCTCTGCTGTGGTAATCCGGATCGCGGAGATGACGCTGCCGGGCTCCTGGTCGCGCGCCGCTTGCGGAAGCTGGGCATCGATTGCCTTGAGCACAGCGGCGAAGGGCTGTCACTGTTGGAAGCGTGGCAAGGCGCCGACGAGGTCGTGCTGGTGGATGCGGTGGTGACCGGCCGGCCGGCGGGCGCGGTATCGGTGTGGGACGCGCTGGCGGCGCCCCTTGCAGGCTGGCCGCTGCCCGGTTCGTCACATGCGCTCGGGTTGGCCGAAGCCGTGGCGCTGGGCCGCGTGCTGGGAAGGCTGCCGCGCCGCGTGACTTTGTATGGGATCGAGGCCCGGCGGTTCGAGCTCGGCAAGCGGCCCGGCAGAGCGTTGCTGCGCGGGGTGGTGGAAGTAGCCAAGAGGATTCGTGCAGATGGCGCTGATCGGAGACCGCCTGTTTGAACGGCGGGCAACCCTGACGCCGCCGGTTGTGCGGCACCTGGTGGAAGCCGGCTACACCGTCTGGGCGAGGCGGGCTACGGTGGAAACCAGCCGTCCCACCACATTGCCGACCGACTTTCGCCTACCCCGGCGTGACAAACTACTGCATTTCCTACCCCGCTGAGGGTGTGGAGCATAACTCCAGCGTGGCCTAACCGCAAGCGATCCTGCCTCGTCTACTGCGCATCGGCGAACTGGCATTGACAAAGCCATCGAGGGCGTGCCCGACATCGCCGGCAGGTCCTATCCCACCTGACTCCTCACAGACGTCCGCCTGAACCGAAGTGGGGCAGGCCCCCCTGGTCCGCGCGCGCCGCCCGTTGCGCTGCTTTACCAACCCGCTAGAAAAAGAACTTCAGACCCAATTGCAGAATACGCGGATTGTGCGCTTGGGTCGCCCGCAGAAAGTTGTTGTTGGAGTAACAACTCGGATCGCCGCCAGCCGAATTGTCCGGTCCGCCGAAACAGCTTGTCGAGTTGTTGCCCGTGCTGGCGGGTTGGCCGCCAAGCGGCCACCACTCCGTATGGTTCAGGACGTTGAACCCCTCGGCGCGAAACTCGAATTGCTTGGTCTCGGTAAGCGCGAAATGCTTGAACAAGCCGCTGTCAAGGTTCCACCGCGTGGGGTTATTCAGCAAGTTCCGCTGCGCGGTTCCGAACGTAAGGCCTTCAGGCTCGGCAAAAGCGGCCGGATTGTACAGGAGGGGTCCGACTACGCCCGTCACACCAGAGGGAACAGTCGGCGTAGAGTACGGATTTCCGATGACGTTCAGGTAGGAGCCGGAGCCCAGGCCGTTGCCCACCCCAGGGCCGTAAAGGCCATCTGTAACGCTGAAGGGGGTGCCGGTCTGGGCCGTGAAAAGCCCGGAAATCTGCCAGCCGCCGAGAAGTTTGTGGGTCAAGCCCGATCCTGTGAATAGCGGAAGATCGTACACGTATCCCAGGTTAAGGATCTGCCGCTGGTCGAAGTCGGAACTGGCATAATTGAGCCGGTAGTTGTAAGAGTTGAGGAAGTTACCGCTGGCATAATCCGAAGCGTCGTCCAGTGAATGACTCCAGGTGTAGGCCAGATCCGCGCTCAACCTCCCGACATGGCGGTGTAAGGAAACCTGCAGCGAGTTGTAGCTCGAGTTCGCCACGTACTGGATAGCGGTGATATCCCCGTATCCTCGGATCGGGCGGTAAAGATCCGGGGATACCGCATTGCCGCACGCGACATTGAACTGGATCCCGGCCTGGCCAGTGGGCACCACGCCGTTCACGGTACCGCTGCTGCAGTCGTTGGCCGTCATGGGCTGGCCGGGCTGGTACGGATTCTGCGCCTGGGTAATGGGATATAACTGATTGAGATCGCTCTGCAGGGCCAGGTGAGTGCCCTTGCTCCCCACATAAGCAACCGTCAGAACGGTAGATTTGAGCACTTCGCGCTGAATATTCACGTTCCACTGCTGCACATACGGCCAAATGGCTTGCGTTGGAATGGACTTGACACCGAGCGGAAACTGCGGGATCGCGCCGCTGCCCCCGCCGCCGATATTGGTATACCCGATGATGTTGGATTGCGTGGAAGTGAGCACCAAGGGCGGACTTCCCTCCAAACCTTCCGTATTCCCCTCGTTGCCGTTGGTGTGCTCGTAGAACATACCGTAGCCGCCCCGAATGGAGGTCTTTCCGTCGCCGAAGAGATCGTAAGCGAAGCCCACACGTGGCGCCGGGTTGAATAGATGATTGTTCATGCACCCGGCTGGTATTCCGCCTACGCCGCACTGGACCAGGCCGTCATATGGATTGCCCGTACCGGGAACAAGGGCGCCCGTGTTTGGGTCCAGTTGCGGCGCGGTAGACAGGCTATATACGGATGGATCGAAGTTATAGGCTTGGTGGTATTTCTCGTGATAAAGACCAAGCAGACTCAGCCGAATGCCCAAGTTCAGCGTCAGGCGCTTGGTGACATGCCAATCGTCCTGAAAGTAAGGTTCCACAATCTTGTACCGATTGTAATACTTGATCTTGTTGTTCGTCTGCTGATAGCTCTGGATGTTTCCCTGCAGCAGATCGGCGAATGCGTTGCCGGTGGAAACAGCCGTGTCGGTCGCCGAAAAATAGAGAATACCCTGCACATACGGGCTGTTAAACTCGTTCTTCTCGGCGGCCACAAAGTAGGCGCCAATGAACATATTGTGGCCGCCCACGATCTTGCTGACCTGGTCTTTCAGCGTATAGGTGGGATTGGCGTTGTTCCACGGAAAGTATCCGGAATCCAGTGTGAAGCCGCCCGTATCGTAGTTTACTCCGGGCCCCACACTCACCGCGGGCAGGAGGCCGCCGAAACCGTTGTTGTAGAGGCCGGTCATCGTCATGCTGGAGGGACGCTGGGTCGGCCCGATGGCAGTCAGAAAGATGTGGTCGGTGGTGTAGCTGAAGGTGACCTCGTTGAGCAGCGTGGGCGAAATGTTGGCGGTGAGATTGGCGACCGCGCTCACTCCAGGCCCGACGAAATTTGTGCCGACCGTCGGGAACGAAGCCCCATTGCCCCACAGAGGAACAGGGGTTTCGGTGGCCCAGGAATCGTGGATAAACCGCCCGAAGACGCGGAGTTTATCGCTGAAGTTGTGATCCACGCGGATGAGTTCCTCGCGCCAGTGCGTAAACTGCGATGGCGCTGCATTATAGTAGGAGGCCCCGCCCACGATCGCATTGGGCTGCGGGAGCAGTGTCAGAATCGCCTTGGCATTCGGATCGATCGGCACTATGTTGTTCGGAAAATAAGCGCCGGTCGCGCGATTTACCGGGCAGTCGGGAAAGTTGGTCTGATCTACCATCGATCCGGCCGCTGGGCAAACATCGGAAAAGTTACCCTGCTGCTCCTGCGCCGAGGGCAACGGCTGATTGAAGCTCTGTCCCGGGACGATTTCCCTGCGCCATTCCTCGGAGAAGAAGAAGAACGTCTTCTCCTTGCTCGTGTTGTAAACATGAGGAATAAAAACGGGTCCGCCGATAGTGTAGCCGAAATCGTTCTTCTTGTACTCGGGCACGGTCGACTGGAAGAAGTTCCGCGCATTGAAATCGTCGTTGCGCACGAACTCGAACAGATCCCCATGAAAGTCTTTGGTGCCCGACTTCGTGACGGTTTCAATGGTCCCCGAGCCGTTGCGCCCGTACTGCGCGCCATAATTTGAGGTCATGACTTTCACCTCGGCAATGGCGTCGACATTCGGATAGACGTTGAGCGTCTGGTTGCTGCCGTTATCCATGTTGTCGCCGCCATCCAACTCCCAGTTGTTGTTTTCGGTGCGGCCGCCATTGATGCTCATACTGACATTGCCATTGACGCCCACGGTCCCCTCGTCCTGCCCGGTCTGGTTGCTGACGCCGGGAACCAGGGTGACGAGTTGGCTGAAGTTGCGGCCGTTGAGGATAAGTTGGCTGATCTCCTTCTGCGTGACTACGCCGGAGACTTCGGAGGATTGCGTCTCCACCTGCGCGACGGCGGTGCCTTGAACCGCGACCTCGGTGGTGACTGCGCCGACCTCCAAGGTGGCGTCGACGCGGGCCTTCTGGCCGACTCGCAGGATGATGCCGGTGGCATCGTAGGTTTTGAAGCCCTTCTGCGTAATGCTCAGGTTGTAGGCGCCCGCGGTCAAACCTGCCACCAGGTAGTCGCCATCGGAATTGGTGGTGGTTTTCAGGGAAATGGCCTTCTCCGGGTTGCTGACGATGACTTCGGCGCCGGCCACGATCGCGCCGGTAGCATCCCGCACGGTTCCAGTTATGGATGCGCTGTTCTGCGCAAACGCAGTGGCGCAAAAGAACAGGCACGATGCGAGCAAGCTAGCGATTCTATAAAGCATAAACCGACCTCCTATAGTGAAAAACATCTTACGCCCTAGCGCGCGCCTGTGCAAGGGGTATTCGACGAATTGTTAAACTGTGAGCAATGCTCCCTACCGCTCGCCGGATTCTGATGGCGTTCGCGATAACATTTGCGGTCCACGGAGATCCTGCCCAGAGCGCTACTTCGGAGGATACGATCCGGACCGCTTATGAAGCCGGCGAGCAGGCTCTGCGCCGCGGCGATCTGGATGGGGCCGCCAAGCGATTCCTGCAGGTCCTGGCGCTGGCGCCGGCGGATGTTGGCGCACACACCAATCTCGGAGTGGTTTATATGCGCCAGCGGAAGTGGGAGCGGGCGCTGGCCGAGCTCGAGGCCGCCCGCAAGCTGGCCCCGCAGGTGCCTGGAATCCGGCTCAACATCGGGCTGTCGTACTACCGGCAGGGCGACTACGGCAAGGCCATCCCGCCGCTGGAATCCGTGGTCGAGGATCAGCCGCAGTCGACACAGGCGCGGCGTTTGCTGGGCCTCTGTTACTTCTTCCAGGAGCGCTACGCGGATGCGGTCCGCGTCTTAGAGGCGGCTTGGCCGGATGCCAACAACGACCTGAGCTATCTTTACGTGCTGGCGGTCGCGGCCGGCAATGCGAGCCGGCACGAACTGGAAGAGCGCGCGCTGGCGCGGTTGCTCGATATCGGCAAAGATTCGGCGGAGTATCATCTGTTCATCGGCAAGGCGTATCTGACCCGCGAGGACAATGACAAGGCCTTGGCCGAGCTGGAGATCGCCGCAGCAGCAAACGCGAAGCTGCCGTTCGTACATTACAACCTGGGCGTGGTCTACCGCCGGAAGCGCGACTTCGACAAGGCCAAGGAAGAGTTCCTGAAAGACGCGGCTCTGGAGCCGGACGTGGCTTACAACTACGATCAGCTCGGCATCGTCTGCCAGATGCTGGAAGACGACCAGACGGCCAGGCGATACTACCGGGAGGCGGTCCGGCGCGATCCGCAGCTCGGGACCTCGTGGTACGGCCTCGCCAAGATCTACGGCAAGGAGAAGAAATACGCGGAGGCCCTGCGGGCGTTGGATTCGGCTGGCGCCATCGATCCGAAGAGCGCCAGCGTGCATTACCTCCGCGGCCAGATCCTGATGCAGCTTGGGCGCGGCGCCGAAGCGAAAGCCGAGATGGCCACGGTACGCCGGCTCAAGCTGGAGTCCTTGGATAAGATCGAGCAGCAGGTCACAGGGGGCGTGTATCACGACCCGCAGCTTGCGCAGTAGGTTGTGGCACAGGCTATCAGCCGGCTGGCCGCCGGCCGCGCCGGCACTCTTTGGCGCAGCGGCGAGCGTTGCCCGCCTGCCAGCCTTGCTACGAGCGCAACCAGTGTGTTACATATATGTTCAAGTCGGACAAATTTGATCCAACTGAACCCGTGCCGCTCGAAAAAGGGGCGAACACTCGGGTCATATCCTTATTTCGCCAAAAGGAAGGCATCCAGTGGAATCTGCAAACCGTAAACTCATCCGTCCCACTCTGAACGAGATCAAGGAGCAGATCGCCCCGCCGCGCCGGGTGCAGAAAAAGCCCGTACCGCCGGATCAGACGAATGCCGAGAACTTCTACTACGTAAAGCAGATGACGGCCAAGACCCGCATGGTTTTCGTACTGCGCGATGGCGAGACCCTGCGCGGCGTGATCGAGTGGTACGACAAGTGTTGTCTAAAGGTGAACCGCGACGGGGAACCCAACCTGCTGCTCTATAAACCGAACATCAAGTACATGTATAAGGAGTAGGGCGCTACCCTAACGAGCGGTTTCTCAACGCCAAGCGGTATTCCCGCCGTTCGCCGGCTTCGCGGTAACGGCGCTTCTCTTCGTCCGTCTCCGCAATCGCCGGCGGCACCTTGGTGGGTTTGCCATGTCCATCGAGCGCTACAAATGTCAGGTAGGCCGAGCATGTGTGCCGCTTCTGACCGGTCATCAGATCCTCCACCATCACCTTCACTCCCACTTCCATGGAAGTGCGAAAGACCCTGTTCACCTGCGAATGCAGGACAATCAACTGGCCGATGTGTATGGGGTGCAGGAAATTCATGTGGTCGAATGAGGCAGTAACCACAGGCTTGCGCGCGTGACGCATGGCGGCCATGGCGCCGGCCAGATCCACCAGGTGCATCACTTTCCCGCCCAGCAGGTTGCCGAGGCCGTTGACGTCGGTGGGCAGCGCCAACTCCGAATACTCCGATGCGGAATCGCGCACCGGCTTCCCCAGGCAGGAGTCGGGTGCACTCATGGTTCGCCGGTATCTCCCTTGCGGCGCAGGTAGCTGTTCAGGTACGCCTGGGCTTGTTGCGCGATACGTGCATCCGGGTGCGCCGTCTTGAAGCGGCCCTCCACGCGCGAGTATTCGAGCGGCCCGTGCGCGAACGGCAAATGGCCTTTCTCCATAACCCAAGAGATGCGGACGATCCCGTCCTGGTCGTGCGAAATCGCGAAGCGCACCGCGTCGGGTCCGTCCCCCGGAAAGCGCGCGCATTTCTCTCTGGCGTAACCGAAATTGCAAAGCTGGTGCAGGGTGCCGGGATCGGGCAACCATTCGCTTTCCGGCGAGGCCCGGCAGAGGCCGCACCAGGCATCACCCAGGGGCATCGGCGGCGCCTTCTTCCCGGCGGCCTGGGGCATGCGCTCCACCGGGTAGAAATAAGGACACGCCATTGGCAGGTATGGTACCACAGGGGTATGAGCATCCGGCTGGAAGCGCTAAAGAACATGGTGGCCCAGAACCCCAACGACAGTTTCTCCCGTTACGGGCTGGCAATGGAGTACGCCAGATCCGGCGACCTGGAGCAGGCCGTCCAGGAGTACCAAGCACTTCTCGCCGCCAACCCGAACTACCCGGCCGCATACTTTCACGGAGGCCAGACGCTCGAGAAATTGGGCCGCCGCGAGGAAGCCCGGACGCTCTACCAGCAGGGGATTGAGGCCACCACCCGCCTGGGGGATCTGCACACGCGCAGCGAGATTCAAGCGGCATTGGACCAACTCGGTTAGATAGCCGGCCGCCCGGCGCCGACTGACTTCAGACGGTTCTCGCCGGTTTCGGCGAGCGGCGATGCGGCAATCACCCCGCTTGACATATCAGCACAGGCAGGGCCAACAATATAGCGATGAACCTTGCGTATCTGGGCGATGCTCCCGACCATTGGAAGGGCTCCTTGTTCGAGTTCCTGCAATCAGAGGGTATCGTGCGTCATTTCGCAGTCGACACGATGGCTACGGACCGCAACCAGTGGAACGAAGCCGATTTCTGCCTGTACGCGCGTTTGCTGCGGATCAACCGTGATCAAATTGTCCAGCACGAAGCGTCCATCGCCAACCGCAAAGGTTACTTCTCTGAAATCCAACCGAGTCGTCATGCGGACGTTTTTCTAGATCCGGACATTGGAATTCTTACCGGCGCCCCCACGGCCGGAAACTCCATTGACCAGTACGTCAAGCCCAGGGAGTTGGCGGATATACTAGGTCCTGGTCGCCTCGTTGTGGTCTATCAGCATGTGCGTGGCGCGGTAACTTGTGACCGGGTGGATAGCTGCGCTGCCACGATCAGGAAGACAATTGCAAGCGTGCAATGGTGTTCATATGAGTCCTCCACTGTTGCAATGCTGTTCCTGAGCGTCGAGGAAGCGCGCACCCGCGAGATTGCGCAAGCATTTGAGCAGTTGCTCGGCAGGCATGCGGAGCGGCGAATAAGGTCCGACCCGAAATCGCTGAGCTGAGCGGCCGGCCTTTGTTGTGACAACCATCCTCCCGGATATCGAGTGCGTCACCGCGGAGCGCCGCGCCCCTAAGCGGCGCCTTTCTACGCCATCTTCCGCAGCCGCGCCGCCAGCTCCGCCGCCCGCACGAATTCCTCCTGTGCGCGCCGTGTCCGCAGGTTCTCGCGAAGCAACTCCAGTTCGTTGATATATGCCGTGAGCGCCTGCTCGATCGACTCTGTGTTCGTCGCCAAAATGTCTCGCCACAGCTCATACGCACTGAGCGCCAGGCGCGTGCTGTCGATCAAGCCCGGCCCGGCCACCTGCAAATCGGCTGGCGCGGTCAGATTGTCCGCAACCGTCGCGGCCAGCGCTGTCGACGCAAGCTGCGGCAGGTGCGAGGTGAAGGAAACCAGGCGGTCGTGCTCGGCCGCGCCCAGCACGACGGGCTTCGCGCCAATGCGTCCCAGCCATTCGACGAACGCGCGCGCGGCCGGGGTCTGCAATTCGTCCGGCGAGGCCGGAGTCAACACGTACGTGCGGCCGCGGAAGAGATCCGCATCCGCTTCCGCCACGCCGCGCGTTTCCTTCCCGGCCAGCGGATGCCCTCCCAGGAACTGGCAGCGCCGCACCAGTCTGCGCGCCTCGGTGACGATGGCGTGCTTGGTGCTGCCTGCGTCAGTAATCAGCGCCTCCGGCTTCACCAGCGGATCCAGATGGTGGAGCGTGTCCAAAATGCGTCCGATTGGCTGCGCCAAGTAGAGCAGGTCCGCCTCGCGTGCGGCTTGCTCAAGCGTCGCGCCACGGTCGATCACGCCACGCTCCAGCGCCGCGCATATGGTGCCCTCCGAGCTGACGCCCAGGATGTCGCCACGGAATCCCGCCTTCCTCAGCGCCAGCCCGAAGGATCCGCCGATCAGCCCTACACCGAAGATCGCGACTGTCTCCATCGAAGCGCCCGGCTTCAAATCGTGCGGCCCACCGCTGGCGCGATGATGCGCAACTGGCTCATCAATTCTTCAAACTGTTCGGGGCGCAGCGATTGCGCGCCATCGCTCAGCGCGTGGTCGGGATCGGGATGCACTTCGATCAGCAGCCCGTCGGCGCCGGCAGCCACAGCCGCGCGCGCCATCGGCGCCACTTTGTCGCGGCGGCCTGTGCCGTGCGAGGGATCGGCCACCATCGGCAGATGCGAAAGCTTCTTCACCACCGGGATGGCCGAAATATCCATGGTGTTGCGCGTGTAAGTCTCGAAAGTGCGTATGCCGCGCTCGCACAGGATCACATCGTAGTTGCCGCCCGCCAGAATGTATTCCGCCGAGAGCAGCAGTTCTTCGATAGTGGCCGAAATCCCGCGCTTCAACAGGACCGGCGTGCGCAGCTTACCGAGCTCGCGCAGCAGGTTGTAGTTCTGCATGTTGCGCGCGCCGACTTGCAGGATGTCCGAATACTCGGCCACCAGCGGGATCTGGGTCTGATCCATCACCTCGCTCACCACCACCAGGCCGTTGCGGTCCGCCGCTGCGCGCAGCATTTGGAGGCCTTCACTGCCCAGACCCTGGAAGCTATAGGGCGAGGATCGCGGCTTGAAAGCGCCACCGCGAATCACGCTGGCGCCCGCGCGCGCGACCTGCTGCGCGATGCAATCGATCTGCTCACGGCTCTCCACGCTGCAAGGTCCGGCCATTACCACCACGCGATCGCCGCCGATCGAAACCCCGCCAACTTTGACCACCGTGCCGCCGGGGTTGAAATTACGGCTGGCGAGTTTGTAGGGCGAAGCGATGCGATGCGCCTCCTTGACGCCCTCCATCACCTCGAACATTTCGAGGTCCACATCTGTTTTGCCGCCCACGCCGCCGAGCACGGTGTGGATGACGCCCGTCGACCGGTGCACGTCGTATCCTTCTGCCACCATGCGATCGATGACCGTTTGAATCTGGGGCTCGGTGGCCCCTTGCTGCATGACGACTAACATTTAAGAATCTCCGTCCACGCTGGTTTCCATGCGAATTCGCTGTATGGTGCGCATCTCGTCGATTATGCGTTCGAAGATGCGCTTGACGGCGTCCGGCGTGAGTGGACCTCCGTTATGAATGGTGACGTTGTCAAAAACCTGGTCCTCGCGCTTGGGCTCGTAGATCGGCAATTTCGCCGCGCGCTTGACGCGGCCGATTTCCTCGACCACGCGCGTGCGTTCGTTGAGCAGCTCGAGCAGGCGCAGATCTACGGCGTCAATCAACACCCGGTAGTCTTCCAGCGCCTGCAGAGCGTCTTCCCGAGTCATCGCGCCTCCGTGGCCGTCCGCAGATCGAAGCCATGCTTCAGCTCGCGCACGAAGGATTCCAGTTGGATCTCGAGCGACGGATTGTCCAGATTTCGCTCGATCAGGCTGACGATGGCGCTGCCCACCACCACGGCCTCGACCTGCCGGCCGAGCTCCGTCACGTGCTCCGGCCGCGAGACGCCGAAGCCGACGGCGAGGGGCAGATCGGTGACCGCGCGCATCGCTGCGACCAGCGGGCCGATGGATGCCGAAAGCGATTCGCGTTCGCCAGTCACGCCCGTGCGCGAAACCAGATAGACGAAGCCGGTGGAATACTGAGCCACCAAGCGCATGCGCCGTTCGGTGCTGGTGGGCGCGGCCAGGAACACGGTGTCGAGGCCGTGCCGCCGCATCGCGTCCACGTACTCGCCGGCTTCTTCCACGCTGGCATCGGTGAGCAAGCAGCCATCGATTCCGCAGGCGGCCGCATCGCGCGCGAGCGCATCCAGGCCATAACGCACCACCGGGTTGAGGTACGTAAACAACAGCAGCGGTATTTCGGAATTGCGGCGGATTTCCGCGGCGATTCTCAGCACCTTGCGCAGCGTGGTACCGGCTTCCAGCGCCCGCTGACCCGCGCGCTGGATCACGGGACCATCCGCGATGGGATCCGAGAAGGGCACGCCCAGCTCGATCAGGTCCGCGCCGCCGCGCTCCAGCGCTTCCACCAGCGCGGGTGTGCGGTCGGGCGACGGATCGCCTGCGGTGAGGAACGCGATCAGGCCCTTCCGGCCGGTTTGTTTCAGGCGATCGAACATGCGCCCGATGCGAGTGTTCATGTCAATTTGCCAAACCCAAGGTCCGAATCGGCGAGCTGAAGCCCGCGGCAGCGCGCTAGAACGTGCGCCACTTAGGCTTCCAACTCCTTCATGTTCTCCCGATAAATATCGATGTCCTTATCCCCGCGTCCGGACATGTTGATGATATAAATCTGGTACCGCGCCGATGGAGCACGCCGCACCGCCTCGGCGACCGCATGCGCCGATTCGAGCGCGGGAATCAGCCCTTCGGTGCGGCACAGCAGGCGCGCCGCGTCGAGGGCTTCGGCATCGCTGGCTGCCACATACTCCGCGCGGCGTTGATCGTGCAGCCAGGCGTGCTCGGGTCCGATCAGCGCGTAATCCAGCCCCGCGGAAACGGAATGCGTGAGCGAGACCTGGCCGTCGTCGTCCTGCAGCAGATAGCTGCGCGCGCCATGCAGCACACCTGGCGCGCCGCCCCGGAAGCGCGCGGCATGCTCGCCCAGGTTCGGGCCGCGCCCGCCGGCTTCCACGCCGATCAGCCGCACCGCTTCATCCGGCAGAAATGCATGAAATATGCCGATCGCGTTGCTGCCCCCGCCCACGCACGCGAAAATCGCATCGGGCAGGCGCTTCTCGCTTTCCAGGATTTGGCGGCGGGTTTCCTCGCCGATCACTTTCTGGAAATCGCGCACCATGATCGGGTAAGGGTGCGAGCCCAGCGCGGAGCCCAGCAGATAGTAAGTCGTATTGACGTTGGTGACCCAGTCGCGCATGGCTTCGCTGATGGCGTCCTTGAGCGTGCGGCTGCCGGTCAGAACCGGAGTCACCGTCGCGCCCAGCAGGCGCATACGGAAGACGTTTAGCTGCTGCCGGCGCATGTCTTCCTCTCCCATGTACACCACGCATTCGAGGCCCAGCAGCGCGCAAACGGTGGCCGTGGCGACGCCATGCTGGCCGGCACCCGTTTCGGCGATGATGCGCCGCTTTCCCATACGCCGCGCCAGCAGCCCCTGCCCCAGGGCGTTGTTGATCTTGTGCGCGCCGGTGTGCAGCAGGTCTTCGCGCTTGAAGTAGATGCGCGCGCCGCCCAAGATTTCCGAAAGCCGCCGTGCGAAATAGAGCGGCGTGGGGCGGCCCGCGTAGTTGCGCAGCAGGTCGCTCAGCTCCGCTTGGAACCCCGCGTCGCACCGCGCTTCCAGATAGGCCTTCTCCAACTCTTCGAGAGGCGCCATCAGGACTTCCGGCACGTAGCGTCCGCCGTAAGGTCCGAAATGCCCGCCCGCGTCCGGTTGGGGAGCCATCATGACGATGCCGCCAGCGCGGCTTTAAGGAACTCAGCCATCTTGAAATGGTCCTTGCGTCCCGGCGCGCCTTCGAGCAGCGAACAGGCGTCCACACCCCAGGGATGAACTTGTTCGATCGCTTCGCGCACGTTGCCCGCATGCAGGCCCCCAGCCAGGATGAGGTTTGTGATGCCGCTCGGGATGCGCGCCCAATCGAACACTTGTCCCGACGAGGCGCCGTCCAGGAGCACGGCTTCCGCTGGTGGAAGTGTTGGCAGGCTGAATGCCTGCCCCACCCGAATCGCCTTCCACACGCGCAGGCCTTGCGGGTAATCTCCGGGCGATTCGCTGCCATGCAACTGCGCGATATCCATGCCGGCCTGCCGCGCAATCTGCAGCACTGTCTCCGGAGGTTCGTCCACAAAGACCCCCACCTTCGAGACTGCGGAGGGCAGCCCCGAGATGATCGCGGCCGCCCGATCCGGCGCGATATAACGTGGGCTTGCCGGGTAGAAGTTGAAGCCCAGTGCCGCGGCGCCTCCCTCGATAGCCGCTAGCGCATCCTCGCGATTAGTGATGCCGCAGATCTTGACCATCACGGCGCGACCAACTCCCGTAGAGCTTTCGCCGGATCTCCCGAGGTCATCAGATGCTCGCCCACCAGGAAGGCTTGATAGCCTACATCGCGCAGCCGCGCGATATCCTGCGAGGAGCGTATACCGCTTTCGCTGACCTTTAGTACGTGCGAAGGGATGTGGGGCGCCAGGCGCAGCGAGGTTTCGAGCGTTACCTCGAAACTGGTCAGATCCCGGTTATTGACCCCTATGATTTCGGCGCCGGCTTCGAGCGCTTTTGCGAGTTCCCGGTCATCGTGTACCTCGATCAGCGAAGCCATGAAGTAGCTCGCGGCCAATTCGCGCAGACTGCGAATCTGGGTTACATCCAGAATAGCCGCAATCAGCAGGATGGCATCCGCACCGCTGGCCGCCGCTTCGAGCACATGGCTTTCGTCGAGGGTGAAATCCTTCCGGAGCACGGGCAGGCCACACGCGCCGCGCGCCGCCCGCAAATCGGCCAGGCTACCCTGAAAAAACGCTTCGTCCGTCAGCACGGACAGGGCCGCCGCGCCTCCAGCCGAGCACTGCTGGGCTAGCAGTACTGGATCGAAAACGGGGGAGAGCAGCCCTTTGCTGGGGGAGGCTTTCTTGATCTCGGCGATGATCGCCGGGGGCTGCGATACCAGCGCTTGTCGGAAATCGCGGCGCCCGGCTTGGGCCAGTTGCGCCTGCCGCTCCCATTGTCGACGCGCACTTACAGCCGGTGCGGGATTTCCCTGCTTATGAGCGACAATACGGGCCAGGATGCCGGGAACGGTTTCGGTCAACTTGATTTATTTATGGTAGCAAACCTGCGCGCGGGGACGGTTTGAACGCATGTGAACAGCCGCGAGCTGCGTGTCACCGAAGCAGCCACGGAGTGGGGAGAAACCATGCTCGCTTTTTAGAGCGCAGCTCGCAGCGCGTTCAGTTGGTAGTGATTCTAGGGAGGGCAACGTTTCACTGGCAGGCAGATTTTTTTTAGTGCCGCCTTTAGGGACTGTTATGAAATTCACACTGCCGGATCGGACTCGGCTTGGGTGAGGCAGTCTGTGCCTGTGGACGCGCTTCGAGCGCGCTCCCGGTTGGTTACCCGCGCCCGGTCTTCTGCGCCCGGGCAAAATCCAGTTCCGTCTGCTTCGGAATCCCCGGTTCAAAGCAGCGCCGGCAGCGGGCCTCGTACAGATCGGCGGCGCCTACCACGATCAGGTCGTCGGCCCCCCGCAAGCGCTGCGTGTGCTTGGCTGGATTGCCGCAGCGCACGCAGACGGCGAGCACCTTGGTGATGGACTCCGCCAGCGCCAGCAGTTCCGGGATAGGGACGAAGGGCCGCCCCAGGTAATCGGTATCCAACCCGGCAACGATCACCTGTTTGCCGCTGTCGGCCAGGCGCTGGGCGGCATCCACCAGGCTGGCGCCCATGAAATTCGCTTCGTCCACACCGATCACCTCCGACCGCCAATCCACGCGGTCCAGAATTTCGCCGCCGGTGTTCACCACCTCGGCCTTCATGCGTAGATCGTCATGCGATACGATCTCCTCCAGGCCGTAGCGCGTGTCGATGGCAGGCTTGAAAACCTGCACCCGTTTGCGTGCGATCGTAGCCCGGCGCAAGCGCCTGATCAACTCTTCGCTCTTGCCCGAAAACATGGGGCCGCAGATCACTTCGACCCATCCGACCTTACCGCTGACAAACTCCATAGGACCGATTTCGTATGTTTAGCATGGCACAGGGTATCCAACGGAATCCAGTACGGGTACAATGCAGTTTTATGAACAGGCTTTGCTGCGTGTTCCTGCTGTGCGTCAGCGGCTTCGCTGCCGACAAGAAACCGGTTACGATCCAAACGATGCCGGCCCCGCTGCGCATGCCGGCCATCACTTGGGCTCCCGACGGCAAGCGGTTCGCCTGGATGGAAGACAAGGCCATCTGGCAATACGATGTCCCCGCGAAGAAGTCCAAGGAACTGGTGTCGCTCGCCGCCCTGGAGGAAAAGGCGATCAAGCCGCCAGCGGCGGAAACCTTCGACTGGCAGAACCGGCGCGTTTCCCAGCAGAGCTTCCAATGGTCGGTGTCCGGCCAGGAGATGCTGATCAGCGTGGCAGGCGACCTGTTCCTGCTGCATATCGAGACGGGCAAGTGGGATCAGCTCACGGCTACGCCTGAGCAGGAGCGCGACCCAAAGCTTTCGCCGGACGATCATCTGGTTTCCTTCCGCCGCGGCCACGACCTGTATAGCCTGGAGATCGCCTCCAAGAAAGTGACACGCCTTACCGCAGACGGCGCCGCCACGCTATGGAATGGCGAGCTGGATTGGGTCTATCCGGAAGAACTAGACCTGGCGACCGCGCACTGGTGGTCGCCCGATAGCAGCCAGATCGCCTATCTGCAATTTGACGTCAGCCACGAATCGATTTTTCCGCAGGTGGACCTGCTCTCGTGGCGGGCTTTCATGGAGCCCGAGCGCTTTCCGCAGCCCGGTACGCCGAATGCCGACGTGCGGCTGGGGGTGGTCCCAGCCACGGGCGGTCCGACTCAGTGGATGGACGTGGGGGAAAGCCGCGACCACCTGCTGGCGCGGGTCGCGTGGGCGCCGGACAGCCGCTCGGTAGCCTACCAGCGCCTGAATCGCGTGCAGAATCGTCTCGACCTGGGGCTGGCGGACGTGCATACTGGCGCCGCACGAGTGCTGGTCGCCGAGCAGGATTCCTATTGGATCAACGTGAACGACGACTTCCGCTTCCTCAATAAGGGCAAACAATTCCTGTGGGGGAGTGAGCGGGACGGCTACCATCACCTGTATTTGTGCTCGGTGGACGACAAGCGCGTGACCCAACTCACCAAGGGCGAGTGGGAAGTCACCAGTGTGGCGGGGGTGAACGAGGAGGCGCGCGAGGTATTCTTCGTTTCCACCGAGCAGAGTGCGCTGGAGCGGCAGCTTTACCGCGTGCGTCTGGATGGCAAACAGAAGCAGCGGCTGAGCGGCGGCCCAGGCACGCATAGTATCTCGATGGGCCCGACCACCGAATATTACATGGATACGGCCTCCAGCCTGGCCACTCCGCCGCGCCGCACGCTGCATGAGAGGGACGGGTCGCAGATCGCGGTCTATAAAGAGGCGGTGCCCCCGGATGTCGAAATCCTGCCCACCGAGATTGTCAAACTGAAAAGCAGCGATGGCGCTCTGCTCTATGCTCGGATGATCAAGCCGGCCGGGTTCTCACCCGAGAAGAAGTATCCGGTGATCGTGATGATCTACGGCGGGCCGCACGCCCAATCCGTGCAGGACGGCTGGCACGGCGCCAATTTCGATCAGGTCCTGGCCCAGAAAGGATACCTCATCTGGCAACTGGATAATCGCGGCTCGTCAGGCCGCGGGCACCTTTGGGAATCGAAAATCTACCACGAGACAGGCGCGCAGGAGCTCAAGGACCAACTCGAAGGAATTCACTACCTGGAGACGCTCGGCTTTGCGGACATGACTCGCATCGGCATCAGCGGCTGGAGCTATGGCGGGTACATGACGCTTTACGCGCTGGCCAATGCTCCGAATGTCTTCCGCGCGGGTATCGCGGGAGCTCCCGTGACGGACTGGCGCAATTACGACACGATTTATACGGAACGCTACATGGGCCTGCCGGAGGAAAACCCGGAGGGCTACAAACGCAGCTCGCCGCAGACGAACGTCGCCGACATCAAGGCCCGCCTGCTGATCCTGCACAATATTGAGGACGACAATGTGCATTTCCAGAACACGATCCAGATGGCCAATGCTCTGGAGAAAGCGGGCAAGCAGTTCCAGATGCTGGTCTATCCGCAGAAGTCGCACGGCGTGGGAGGCCCGATGCAAAGGCAGATGCTGCAGGCCGAGCTGGACTTTTTCGACAAGGCGCTGAAGGAATAGCGCCTGGGGCGGTCTTCGCGGAATTGTCGCCCGGTCTGCCCGCCAGCGCGGGCCAGTTAACCAGCTATAATTTCCCCATGCCATTCGTGTTGTCCCTCGACGAGGGAACCACCAGCGCGCGCGCCGCGCTGTACGACGAGCAGGGACGCAATGTCGCCATGGAGTCCGCGCCGGTGCATTGCCGGTATCCGCATCCGGGCTGGGTGGAACAGGACGCCGACGAAATCTGGAATGCGCAGCTCTATGTCGCGCGCCTGCTGCTGGATCATGCCGGCGTGCCGGCCTCGGAGATTGTGGCAACCGGGATCACCAACCAGCGCGAGACCACCGTGGTTTGGGAGCGTTCGACGGGACGTCCCGTTGCTCCTGCAATCGTTTGGCAGTGCCGCCGCACCGCGCCCTTTTGTGCCGAACTAGCGCAAATCTCCCATGCGTCCGAGATCACGCGCCGCACCGGCTTGGTGATCGACGCGTACTTCTCGGCCAGTAAGATCGACTGGATCCTGGAAAACACACCAGGGGCCAGGCACAAGGCGCGCGACGGCGAACTGCTTTTCGGCACCGTGGATACGTGGCTGATCTGGAAGCTGACCAACGGCGCAGCGCACGTCACCGATTTCTCGAACGCCTCCCGCACCATGCTCATGAACCTCGAAACGGGCGAATGGGACGAGGACATGCTGCGCATCTTTAGGGTGCCGCGCTCGATGTTGCCACGCATCGCGCCCTCGAGCGCCGTGGTGGGCGCGATCGCCGCGGAGCACTTTGGCGCCGAAATCCCGATTTCCGGTATCGCTGGGGATCAGCAGGCTGCTTTGGCGGGTCAAGCCTGCTTCCGAGCGGGACTTTCCAAGAACACATACGGCACCGGCTGTTTCGCGCTGTTGCACACCGGCGACCACCTGCCCGTGTCGCACAATCGCCTGCTCGCGACGCGCGCCGCCGCCACCGGCAGCGGGCCGGAATTCGCCATCGAAGGCAGCGTGTTCGTAGCGGGAGCGGCCGTACAGTGGCTGCGCGACAAACTCGGCCTGATCCAGACCGCAGCCGATTCCGAAGCGCTGGCGGCCTCGGTGCCCGATACCGGCGGCGTCTACCTCGTGCCCGCGTTCGTCGGCTTGGGCGCGCCGCACTGGGATGCGGACGCGCGCGGCATCCTCTGCGGCCTGACCCGCTCGAGCGACCGCGCACACATCGTCCGGGCTACTCTGGAAAGCATCGCCTACCAGACCCGCGAGCTGATCGACGCCATGCAAGCCGACTCCGGAGAACGCATCGCGGAGTTGCGCGTGGATGGCGGGGCCGCTGTGAACAACTTCCTGATGCAATTCCAGGCGGATATCCTGGGCTGCCCTATCGTGCGGCCCGTCGATGTGGAAACGACAGCTTTGGGCGCGGCCTATCTGGCAGGCTTGGCCACCGGTTTCTGGAAGAACACCGCCGAGGTCGAAAGCTTCTGGCGCGCCGAACGCCGGTTTGAGCCGGCCATGTACGAGCCAACCCGCGACCGTCTGTTCTCTGGCTGGAAAGACGCGGTGGCGCGCTGCCGGAAGTGATGCGCGGGGCGCGAACGAGTACGAGTCAAGTGCGGCCGAATCGAAATCAGCCGCGCGGCCTGCCGGTGTATACTCGGCTGTACCTGAAGTCCGCCCAGCAGCGCGTAGGGATCTCAGTCCATTTGGAGGATCAGTGATGAAATATCGAGAGCTGTTGCGAATCGCGGCCTTAGCCGCCGGGACGTGCACGGCGTGCGCAAATTCGGCACTCGCGGCGCAAAATTGTGAGAGCCTCGCCAAGCTGGACCTGGCGTCGACGTCCATCTCGCACGCGGAGTCTGTGCCGGCGGGAAGTTTCACGCCACCGGCCGGGAAGGCCATCCCGGACTTGCCCGCGTTCTGCCGCGTCGCCGGTATCATCCAGCCGTCTATTGACTCGCACGTCGAGTTTGAAGTCTGGATGCCCACCTCGGGTTGGAATGGTAAGTTTCAGGGCGTGGGCAACGGCGGCTTTGCCGGCGCGATCAGCTACGAGCAACTGGGGGGTGTATTGGCTCACGGGTACGCCACGGCATCCACGGACACTGGCCACCACGCTGGAGGAACCGATGCGTCCTGGGCGCTCCACCACCCCGAGAAGATCGCCGATTTCGGGTACCGCGCGATTCACGAAACCGCGGTAAGAGCGAAGGCCATCCTCGCGGCGTTTTACGGCGAGAGCCCCAAACGCTCCTACTTCAGCTCTTGCTCCAACGGAGGGCGGCAGGCGCTGATGGAAGCGCAACGTTACCCCGAGGACTACGACGGCATCGTCGCGGGAGCCCCGGCAAACTATTGGACCCACCTGCTGGCGAATGCCAACTGGAATCTGCTGGCCCTTCTGGGTGATAAAGACAGCTATATTCCGCCGAAGAAGCTGCCCGCTATTGAGTCCGCGGCCCTGGCCGCCTGTGACGCACTGGACGGGGTGAAGGACAAGGTGATCGAAGATCCGTTACGCTGCCATTTCGATCCCAGCGTGCTGTTGTGCAATGGGCCCGAGACGGATAGTTGCCTCACCGCGCCGCAATTAACCGCGTTGCGGAAACTCTACGCGGGCGGACGCACGTCTGACGGCAAGCAGATTTTCCCCGGCTATGCTCCCGGCGGCGAGGCCGAGCCGGGCGGCTGGCTGCCGTGGATCACCGGAGGGACCCCGGAGCATAGCCTCATGTTCGCCTTCGGCACACAGTTCTACAAGAACATGGTGTTCGACAATCCGGCATGGGACTATCACAAGTTCGACCCCGACCACGATACGCAGACCGCCGACGAAAAAATGGCCCGCCACCTGAACGCGACCGATCCGGACCTGACGCGGTTCCGCGCACGCGGAGGGAAGCTGATCCTGTATCACGGGTGGAGCGATGCGGCGATCGCGCCGCGGAATGCCATCAACTATTACGACAGCGTCGTCGCGAAGATGGGCGCGAAGGAGGCCGGCACATTCGTACGTCTGTTCATGGTCCCGGGAATGCAACATTGCGGCGGGGGTGCGGGTCCGAACGATTTCGGCCAGCTAAGCGTGGGCCGCGATCCGGAGCATAGCGTCAACGCAGCGGTGGAGCGCTGGGTGGAACAAGGGATCGCGCCGGAACAGATCGTCGCCACGAAGCACACCAGCGACCTCGATCAGAAGAGCGCCGTAGTGCGTACGCGTCCGTTGTGCGCATACCCGTTGGTGGCGCGTTACAGGGGCAGCGGCAGTACCGACGACGCCGCGAATTTCACGTGCGGCAAGCCGGAGGCGGCGCCTGCCAAGTGACTTGACGCCACGTCAATCGATCCAACCGCCTCCCAGCACCAGGTCGCCATCGTAGAACACGGCAGCCTGGCCCGGCGTGATCGCGCGCTGGGGCTCGTCGAAACGCACGTCCACGCATGAAGCTTCGGCGGACGGATACAGCGTTGCCGCCGCTGCGGCATGCTTGTTACGGATCTTCACTTGGGCCCGCGCGGGCGTGCGCAGCCCGGAAATCGAAACCCAGTTGACCTCGCGCGCAGTCAGGCTGGCGCGCAGCAATTCGTCGTTGCTCCCCACCGTGACGCGTTGCGAGCGGGCGTCCGTGGCAATCACGTACAGCGGCTCTCCAGTGGCTATTCCCAAGCCCTTGCGCTGCCCCACTGTAAAATGATGCACGCCGCCGTGTTCGCCCAGCGTGCGCCCGCCAGTGGTCACGATTTCGCCGCGCGTTTGCGTCTCGGCAACGCCCTTCTGGCGCAAATACGCCTGCATGAACGCCGCATAATCGCCGTTCGGCACGAAGCAGATCTCGAAGCTCTCGCCCTTCTCCGCGACGGCCAAGTCCATCTCCCGCGCAAGCCGCCGCACTTCGGCCTTGCGCATTTCCCCAAGCGGAAACAGGCTGCGCGCAAGCTGCGCCTGGGTCAGTCCGAACAAGAAGTAAGTCTGATCCTTGCTTTCGTCCACCGCCTTGCGCAATTGATATCGCCCCGCCGCCTCATCGAACGCGATACGCGCATAGTGCCCCGTGGCGATCTGCGCGGCACCCACGGCATCCGCCATCTCCAGAAACTGATCGAACTTGATGAAGTTATTGCATAGCGTGCACGGGATGGGAGTCCGCCCGGCCAGGTACTCTTCGACGAACGGTTCGATCACGCGCTCCTCGAACTGCCGCTCGAAGTTCACCACGTAATATGGGATGCCGATCTGCTCGGCCACGCGCCGCGCATCGTAAACGTCGTCGAGCGAGCAGCACCGTCCCGTAGCGCCTTCTACGGAAAGCTCCGGCAAGCGCCTCTGGTTCCAGAGCTGCATGGTCAGGCCGACGACGCGTTGGCCGCGCCGCGCCAGCAGCGCCGCAACTGTAGAACTATCGACGCCGCCGCTCATGGCGACGGCGATGGGCGTCTCGCTCATACGGTCACCGGGGAGAGCTTGCGCAGGTGCGCCACGGATGCCGCCACAGCCTCGACCAGCGCATCCACCTGCCCTGCCGTATTCTCGCGGCCGAGAGAAAAACGGATGCTGGCGCGCGCGCGATCCGCCGCGAGCCCGATCGCCAACAGCACGTGCGACGGCTCGACGGCGCCGCTCGAACAGGCCGCCCCGCTTGAAACCGCGAAGCCGCGCAGGTCCAGCGCGATCACCAGCGCCTCGCCTTCCAGGCAATCGAAGTATAGATTGGTGGTGTTCGGCGTCCGCCGAGCCCGGTTGCCGTTCAAGCCCGTGTGGGGGATGCGCTCCAGGATCGCGGATTCCAGCCTGTCGCGCAACGCGCTTAGCCGCGGCAATTCGGACTCCAGGTGCACGCCTGCCAACTCCGCCGCGCAGCCGAACGCCGCCGCCCCTGGCACATTCTCCGTACCCGGACGGCGCTCCCGCTCGTGATGCCCGCCGAACAGGATCGCGCCCAGCCGCGTGCCCTGCCGCACGTACAACGCGCCAATGCCCTTAGGCGCATAAATCTTGTGGCCGCTCATGCTGTAGAGGTCCACTCCCAGAGCCTCCACGTCAACCCGAATCTTGCCCAGCGCCTGCACGCCATCGACGTGCGAATACACGCCGGCCTCGCGCGCGATAGCCGCGATCTCGGTCACCGGCTGCACCGTTCCCAATTCGTTGTTTGCATGCATCACGGAGACCAACACCGTGTCCGGCCGCAGCGCGCGCCGAATGTCGTGGGGATCCACGATTCCATCCGAGCCTGTCCGCACATACGTAACGGTCACACCCTCCCGTTCCAGTTGCGCGCAGGCATTCAGCACCGCGGGATGCTCGATGGCGGTGGTGATCACATGCCGCGAATCACCTGGCGCATGGCGCACGGTTCCCAACAACGCCAGGTTGTCCGCTTCGGTTCCGCCGCTGACGAACACGATCTCGCGCGCCTTGCAGCCGATCAGCCCGGCCGTCTGCCGCCGCGCCATCTCCAGCCGCTGCTTGGCTACCTGCCCGAAATGGTGGATGCTGGAAGCGTTACCATACACTTGACCGAGACACGTCACCGCGGTCTCCAGCACTTCCGGAGACACTGGCGTTGTGGCGTTGTGGTCGAAGTAGAAACGCTGCACTTCTTTTCATTTTAACAATGCCCGGTCCGCTCATTACCCTGACCACCGATTTCGGACTCTCCGATCATTATGTGGCCGCGATGAAAGGCGTCATCCTGTCGATCTGCCCGGCGGCGCGCATCGTGGACCTCAGCCACGGCGTTGGCGCTTTCGAGATCGCGGAGGCTGCCTTCGTACTTTCCCAGGCGTATCGCTATTTTCCGCGCGGCGCCGTGCACGTGGTGGTAGTGGATCCCGGCGTGGGCACCTCACGGCGGCCGATTCTCGCCCGGGCCGCGAGCCAATATTTCATCGCGCCGGATAACGGCGTGCTCTCCATGATTTACGCTCGCGAAGCGCACAAGGTACGGGCCATTTCGAGCGACCGCTACTTTCTGAAGCCCGTAAGCCACACCTTCCACGGCCGCGACATCTTCGCACCCGTAGCCGCGCACCTGGCCCGCGGCATCGCGCCGGCACGCTTCGGCAAACTGATCGACGACTATTTGCGCCTCAGTTTCGATAAACCCGCGCGCACCGGCCGGCGGGCCTGGACCGGCGCCATCCTCAAGGTGGACCGCTTCGGCAACATCGTGACGAACTTCTCCGTGGAGGACTTTCCGGATCTCGACAAGCACGCGTTCGAAATGGCGGTGGGGCCGCAGCGCGTCCACGTGCTGGCGCGCCACTATGCCGAATGCGGCCCCGGCGAGCCGTTCCTGATCGTGGGCAGCTCGGGGTATTACGAGATCTCCGTGGGCCAAGCCTCCGCCGCCAAAATGTTGGGATGCGCTACCGGCGCGCCGCTGGAGCTGACGTTGTTCTGATGGAGGGCCGAAAACCGTCGAGGCAGCGTTGGCAGGCGGTATGCCGCAGCCCTGAAATCGCAGTAACCTATTCGCCACGAAGAGCCCAGGAGGGATCGATCCGCACGGCCTGAAATGTCGCGGGAGCTGCCGCAATTGCGGCTACCAGAGCGACCAGGACCACAACAGAAATGACGGCGATTGGCTCCCAGGGGTGAAGGTCATACAGAACCCGGCGTATCCAGACGGTGGCGGCCGCGTAGGCGCACAAACCCAGGGCGAGACCGCTAGCAGTTAATAGCGACGCTTCACGCGAAAACAGGCCGACGATCCGCGCCGGCTGGGCTCCCAATGCCATCCGCAGTCCGATCTCGCGCGTACGGGATTTCACCGCGTAATCGAGCGCACCATAGAGCCCGATGCTCGCCAGCAGCCCGGCAATGGCGCCGAAGATGGCGGAGAGCAACGCCAGGAGACGCTCCTGCCAGAGCGACGCTTCGACCTCCTCGCGCAAGGTCCGCACTTCGATGAGCGGCAATTCCGGGTCGAGAGAACGCAAGATTTCCCGGACTGGTGCAATCATCGCCTCCGGGCGCTCCCGCGTACGCACATGCAGAATGAAGGCGGAATCGAATCCATCGACCACGGGAGTGTAGACAGTGGGCGGAATCGGTTCGCGAAGCGAGCGGTACTTCGCATCGCTCACTACGCCGATAATCTCGTCGTCCGCCTTGGGGGTTCCACCCGGACCGGGGAATCCGAACCGTTCACCAAGCGGATTCTTACCTGGGAAGAATCTACTCGCAAACGTCCGGTTGACGATCACCTTACGCGGCTCTCCAGTATTCCTGTCGAACCAGTTGAAAGCGCGGCCGGCAAGCAAGTGCATGCCCATGGTCTCGAAATAGCCCGGCGTAACTTCGTTGAGGCTGCTATTCAGGAAGTCGGCGGCGCCGATCCGGGACCCCGCAGCTCCGAAAGTGGCTTTGACGCCGGTGCCGCGCATCAACGCACGCGAGGCGATGCTGACTGCGCTAACCCCCCGCAGCGTCCCCGCCTTCGACAGCAGCGATTTGCTGAAGATGCGGATCTGCTCCGGCGTGTAGCCTCTGAGATCCGGGTCGATGGTAAAGGTCACGATACGATCGCGATCGAAACCCGGATTCATGGAACGCATACGCACGAGCGTCTCGACAAGCAGAGCCGCTCCAATCAGGATGAGCGTGCAGAGAGCAACTTGCGCCGTGACAATCAGGTTGCCTGCCAGCAGGCGCCGCGTGGTGGCGCGGCCGTCTCGCAACGCGCTCGCGACATCGGCGCGTGCGCAACGTAATGCCGGCGATAATGCGAACAAAACCGCGGTCAGAACGGTGGCGCCCACAGCGAAGCCCAGCACGTGGAAGTCGATCGTGACGTGCACCGCAAGCGGTTGCAGGACCGCTCCGCGATCTCGAATCGGCGGCAAACTGCGAACCAGCAAGGGCAGGCACGCAGTCGTGAGAAGGATGCCGGCAACGCCGCCCAGGAGCGAGAGCAGCAGACCTTCGGTAAGGAGTTGACGCACGATACGGCCAGGGCTCGCTCCCAAGGCCAGGCGAATTCCCATTTCTTGGGCTCGTGCAGCGGAGCGCGCCAGCAGCAGCCCGGCAAGATTCGCGCACGCCATGAGGAGAAGGAGCGCCACGCCAGCCATCAAGACTTCCAGGCTGCGGGAGAATTGCGCGCGCAGCGTGGAAACTCCATTGACGATGGATTCCAGCCGAAGACGGGAAGCGATGGCGCTCTTTTCCGGCGCCGCCCCCTTCGCCGGCGGAAAACTTTTGCCGGCTTCGTCTTCGTAAGCTGCATGCAGCAGCGGATCGACCTCCGCGTTGGCGCGTTCGAAAGGCACGCCGCTCCGAAGGCGGGCGAAGATCTGCGCGAACATCGGCCGCGCGGCGGGATTCATCCCGGCGTATGGCTTAACGAGAACGCGATCCACGGCAGCGGGAACGCGAATATCGGGGCTGGTCTCGACCGCCAAGCCGTTGAATGCCTCGGGTGAGACTCCCACGATCGTGAATGGATGCCCGCCCAGAATGATGCGGCGGCCCAGAGCCGCGACATTGCCTCCCAACCTCCTTTGCCAGAAGTCGTAGCTGAGCACGGCGTTCATGGCCCGCATGCGTTCGTCCTCGGCGGTGAGCACGCGGCCGAGAAAGGCAGGCATGCCCAGGGAAGAAAAGAAATTCGGCGAGACCAAGTGGACGCGTACACGTTCTGTGGAAGTCCCGTCGCTGAAGGCCACGTCCGCTTCGCCCTGGCAGATCACCTCGGACAAGTCCGCATCCCTGGAGGCCGCGGCATCGCAGAAATCGTACGGGAGGTTCCACGTGACGAAGTCGTTCGGATGGACCTCGACGAGCCGAACGAGGCTCTCCGGATGCGACACCGGCAGGGGCCGAAGCAACAGAGCGTTCACCACACTGAAGATCAGCGTGTTCGCGCCGATACCGACGGCCAGAAGCAGCGACGCGGTTATCGCAAATACGGGGCTCTTTGCCAGGAGGCGAAGGCCGATACGGAGGTCGCGAAGCAGCGCGGACATTAGCTTTCAGGTTACAATCGCCGGGCGCCGCGTGGCGCGCGCTTCAGCGCGCAAGTTGCTGCAGTGAACTCGAATACGACGACGACGCAGTTCGGCCGCCCACAGTAGTACGAAGAGATGGCCGGCAGCGTCGGGTATTAGTCAAGCGGCGAACTGAAGTTCGCGCGGGACTGAAGTCCCGCTGCAAGCTAAAGCTCGCGCCACGTCCCGGCGGAAGGTTTGTGATATTGGTGACGACCCGCAGGGCCGTTCGCGCTGAAGCCTGCGCCACGACCGGCCGGCTCCGCCATAACGTAGGCCTAACGCGTTACGTGCGGCGTCCAACCTTCATCGATGAGCGCCAGGTACGATTCTTCCTCCTGCGCGAAGTGCAGACGCAGGATGGCATAGAGGCCGTACAGGATGCCGCGCAATTCACGCAGATCCTCGTGCGCGGGTCCTTCCGGCGGCAGATCTTCCAACGTGCGGCCGAACACCCGCACCAGGTGCGCGATTTCCATGTGCGCGCGGCTCATGGTGGCGGTGGGATCCTCGCCGCCGATCAGCCGCGCCACCACCGGGTAGACCGAAGCGTCTTCGGCATCGTCATGCGGCAGCAGGTCGTCGGTGAGGAAACTGTAAAGCCAGTCGAGTTCGCCGCGGGCGGTCTCGGGCGGCATCGTTTCAAGCTGGTCGGCGACGTGGCGGATGCGCTTCACGCCGGGCAACATTTCTTTGTGCTCGGCGCGGAACTGCTGGCCGACTTCGGCGCGCACGAAATCCTTGGAGCGCCGGAAGCCGCCGCCGCCGAGCGCGCGCAGGGCATTCAGGATGACCACCACATCGATGACCTCCTGCAAGATCGCGCCAGCCACCGGTTGCAACACTCCGGCGGTAGCCAGCTCCATGCCGGCGGCCGAAAGCGCCATACCGGCGACGATGCTCTGGATGGCGATCGACCGGGAACGCCGCGCGATGCGCACCGCTTCGATCAGCCGGTCCAGGCGATCCACGATCAGCACCACGTCCGCGGCTTCCGAAGACGCGGTAGCGCCGCGCGCTCCCATGGCAACGCCGACATCCGCCGCGGCCAGCGCCGGAGCGTCGTTGATGCCGTCGCCCACCATGACGGTCACGCCGCCCTCGCGCGCGGCCCGCACGGCCTCGACCTTCTCGGCGGGCGACCGCTCGGCAAACACGCGGTCGACGCCGAGCACCGCGCCGACCACCTTGGCTACATCCGCATGATCGCCGGTGAGCATCACAATTTTCGCGAAGCCCACGCGCCGCAGCGCGCGGATGGTGAGGGGCGCGTCCGGCCGTATGGGGTCCTCCAGGATGAGCGCGCCCGCCGGCACGCCGTCCACCGCCACAAAGACGCTCGAGCAGCCTTCCAGAAGAGAACGCCGGCGCAGCCGCCGGATCTGCGGTGGAGCGGGCTGCCCTTGCAATACCCAATCGCTCTTGCCCAACGCCACGTGGCGCCCATCCACATTCCCCTGAATGCCCGCTCCTAGTTCCTCCGAGACCTCGGACGGAAACACCAGGTCCAGCCCCCGCTCATTGGCGGCCTTGATGATCGGGCGGGCCAGCACGTGCGGCGAAACCATATCGAGCGAGGCAGCGAGGCGCAGCAATTCATCCGGATCGTGCCGGCCGAAGAGCTCGACGTTGGTGAGCACCGGCGCGCCTTCGGTGATAGTTCCCGTCTTATCCAGCACCAGGATACTGGCGCGCGCCAGCACCTCCAGCGCGCCGCCGCCCTTGACGATGATGCCCCGGTGGGCCGCGCGCGAAATGCCGGAAACCACCGCCACCGGAGCGGCCAGGATCAGCGGGCAGGGCGTAGCCACCACCAGCACCGCCAATGCGCGCGTGGCGTCGCCGGAAAGCCACCACGCCATGGCGGCCACCACCAGGGTGAACGGCAGGAATAGCATGGCGTAGCGATCCGCCAAGCGCACCAGCGGCGCTTTGGAAGCCTGCGCCTGCTGGACCAGCCGGATAATGCCCGCATAGGTGCTTTCCGCCGCTGCGGCCGTCGCCTGCATGCGGAAGGGCGCGCCGCCGGCGTTGAGCGTGCCGCTCGATACCTGCTCGCCGTGCCGCCGCGACACGACGCCCGCTTCGCCGGTCAGCGCCGATTCATCCAGGGTGGCTGCGGGCGCGCCCTCGGGGTCCGCGAGTACGCCATCGACCGGAATGACCTCGCCCGGCTTCACCATCAGCAGATCTCCGGGGTGCACGTCGTCGAGATCCGGCGTGGTCAGCTTGTCGCCTTCATAACGATGCACCACGCGCGGGCTGCGCGCTACCAGGGCGGAAAGTTCCCGGCGGGCCAACGCATCGGCGAATCGCTCGAGCGCCTGTCCGCCGGCCAGCATGAGGGCGATCACCGCTCCGGCGAGGTATTGATGCAATAGCAGGGCGCCCGCCATGGCCAGCAGCGCGATGATATCCACGCCCGCGCGTCCCGCCGCGAGCGCGCGAACTACTGTGTAGGTGAGGGGCAGCAAAGCTACCGCCGTCGCGGTGGCCCACGCGATATGCGCGATGTCGGGCCTGCCTGCCAGCCATCCCACCGCGCCAGCGCAGAGGCCCAGCACGGTTACGCCCAGGACCAGGCGTTGCGCTGTTTGAGATTGCGAGACCTGCTTATCCGGCATCTATACTGACAGTGTATCCGATGAATTGGCGGGACTGAAAATCCGCCGACAGGCTGAAGCTCAAGCTCGCGCACGATTTTCAGGCCTGATTTTTTCGATTACTTCAGATACCATTTGTTCATGACGGCGAGGCCCGCGTTTCACGTGATGGCGAAACCCACTGGCGCGGCCTGCAATTTGAATTGCGCCTACTGCTTCTTTCTGGCGAAAGAGGCACTGTATCCCGGCAGCACGTTCCGCATGTCCGATGAGGTGATGGAGGCTTACATTCGCCAGACGATCGAGGCGCACAGCGCGCCGGAAATCACGATTGCCTGGCAGGGCGGCGAGCCGACGCTGATGGGCATCGAGTTTTACAAGCGCGTCATGCAAGCAGTGAAACGCTGGCAGAAGCCAGGAGTCAGCATTCTGCACACCATCCAGACCAACGGCATTCTTCTGAATCCGGCATGGTGCGAGTTCCTGCGTGACAATCGTTTTCTGGTCGGCATCAGCCTGGATGGTCCGCGCGAGTTGCACGATACGTACCGGAAGGATAGAGGCGGCCGGGGCACATTCGATCGGGTCGTCAGGGCCGTCCGCCTCATGCAGCGGGAACGGGTGGAGTTCAATGTGCTTTCGACCGTTAACTCCATGAACAGCCGGCACGCGCGCGCCGTGTATCGCTTCTTTCGGGACGAACTGGGAGCCCGGCATCTCCAGTTCATCCCGATCGTGGAACGCATTAATGATGACCGCCGCAGGCTCCTGCAGCAGGGCGACACCGTCAGCGACCGGTCCGTCGAACCGGAGCTCTACGGGCGGTTCCTGATAGAGATTTTCGACGAGTGGGTACGGCGCGACGTCGGCAGCGTTTTTGTGAACACGATCGATGGCGTTCTCGCCGCATGGGTCTGCGGGCGCTCGTCCCTCTGTATCTTTCATCCGACGTGCGGAGGCGGCGTGGCACTGGAGCACAACGGCGACCTGTACTCTTGCGATCATTTTGTAGAGCCGAAGTACTTGCTCGGGAACATTTTGCGAACGCCGCTCGCGCAACTGGTGAATTCGGAACCACAGCGCCGGTTTGGAGAGGACAAGCGCGACACGCTTCCACGGTATTGCCGCGAATGCAAATTCCTGTTCGCGTGTCAGGGCGAGTGCCCCAAGAACCGGTTCCTCAGGACACCGGACGGCGAACCGGGATTGAACTATTTATGCGCTGGACTCAAGGCCTACTTCGCACATGTGGATCCATACATGCGGACAATGGCGAATCTGCTGAACCAGCACCGCCCGGCCAGCGGGATTATGGATATCCTACGGACAGAAGAGCCGCGTTTCGCCCCCGCGTTCGCCCGTGCGGGACGCAATGACCCGTGCCCCTGCGGCAGTGGCAGCAAGTATAAAAAGTGTCACGGCCAGGCTGCGTAGCTCATGGCAGGCGGAAGTGCCTGACCCGCCAGTACGCCCTACTTGAACCGCCGCTTATACACGAAGTTCAAGCCCAACAGCCCGTTTTCCTCGCGCAGCAGCACCGCCGACCACTTGCGGCTGAAGGCCCACTCCACCTGAATGACCAGCGGGTTCGTACTGGTTACATCCGTGATGTACGTGAACGTGATCTCCGGCGTCACTTGCTGTTCGACAGTGAGCCGCGCCTGCGCGGTGCTTTCCGCCCCGATCATATTGGTCACGGTGGGATCGATTTTCAGCCGCGTGACGCCGAAGAAGCGTTGTAATCGCCCGGTGACCGGGCTGGCAATCGCCTGCCCCAGCAGCGCCGAGGCGCCCAACTGCTGCATGGATTGCGGCGAGGCGGGACTGGCCATCAGGGTCGCGTAGTCCGAGGTCGGGGAGCGGCCGGTCGCCAGCAGCGCCAGGATGTCCGCCAACGGCATGGGCGGGTCCGAACGCGGCGTGAGATTCAGCTTGTTGATGGGACCGGAGATGTTCAGGATCACGCTGATGCCGCGCGCCTTGGTCTCCAGATCCACGTTCAGCACCGGATCGATCCTCACCGGATTGTAGAACGCGATGGAACCCTCGTTGATGGTGAATGTCGTGCCGAAGAAGACGATCTGGCCCTGCGTGACGTTGATGCGGCCGAGCAGCGAGGGATTGCTGCCAGTGCCGCGCAGCCGCAGACTGGCCTCCACCTGCAGCCCTTGAGCCAGCGAACTCTCGAAGGTGATGTCGGGGGCGGTGTCGACCTGCACATCGAAGTGCATATTCCCCAGCAGTCCGGTCTGCGCCGAGGGCGTGCGCACCGGCTCGGCCGACTTGGCCAGAACAGAACTGAAATCGGAGTGCGGATTGAAGCCCGTGCGCAGAACCGTAATGCGGCCGGAGAGAGTGCTACTATCGCTGGCGCCGGTGAGATTCAGCGACGCGTTGGTCACGGTAGTGAAATCTTCCGGAAAGCGCACGCGCATCTCGTGTGCAGTCGCGTGCAGGCGAAACGCCACCACATCCCCGCTGTAGCCCGCGAATCCGGACAGAGTCACCTGCCCGCCGCCGCTTTCGCCCGAGAAGCTTTGTATCGTGGCGCGGCTGCTGTCGAACAGGATCACGCCGTTGGCCTTGTACACCCCCACCGGGATGTCCGCGAGGTTCACCGTGGCGTCCTTGATATCCAGCCGGCCATTGACTAACGGCTGCGCCAGCGGGCCGCGAATCGTGACGCCCGTTTCCATGCTGCCCGCGCCGTAGATATCCTGGTTGAAGTCGGCGAGGGAGGCCAGGTCGAAGCGCCCGCTGACATGCAGGTCCAGCGGATTCTTCTGTTTCAGATTGACGGTTCCCGTTAACGACAGATCGGTCGAGCGTCCCACCAGCCGCGCGCTCTCGACCTTGGCGACACCATGCTCAAGGGTGATCACGATGGGCGCGGGGTTGTGCAGCGCCAGGCCGGCGCCCTTGGCCGCGAGATCTCCGCCCGGCCCGAGCAGCAGGGTGGGCATGCGCAGCTCCGCCTTCCAAAGATCCGGCTCGATCGCCGGGCCACTGATCGACAGCGTGCCTTCGGCGGAACCCACGAGCTGCAGGCCGCCCGGCAGATTTCCGCCCGCCAGCCAGGCGCGCAGACGCGTAAGATCGAGGCCCTTGAAGCTTATCTGCGCGCCGCCCGGATAATCGTCAGCCAGGCGCCACTTGCCGTCTCCTTGGATGATCGAGCCGGCCAGCTCGGAATCGAAGTGCGCCACCAGGTCCCCGCCCTTGGTGGTGGCCGTGAGGGTCACATCGCGCAACGGCTGATCGTTGAGCCGCAGGCCGCGGGCGTGCAACGCCCCGTTGAGGTTGGTGACGTGGAAGCCGGGTTGGCCGGGCTTGGCCGGCGCGACTTCCACCAGACCGGCGACGTGCACTTCGGCGCTTCCGTGGATGCCGGGGTACTCCCGGCGAATCGTCTGAAACTCGTTCAGCGGCATCTCGTTGCTTTCCACCTGGAAGCGTAGCTGCCCATTCCCGAAGCTGCCGGGCTGGTGCGCGTAGTGCGCCTGGAACTTCAACTGCTTGCCGCCGGCGGCCAGTTGCGCGTTGGCCATCTCGATGGTTCTGCCGGAATAATTCAGCGTTCCGGTGAACCGGTCAAAGGGTTCGGCATCGATCGCGCCGTTCGTGGCAGTGAACGTGGCATCGATGCGCGGGTCGCCGTATGTTCCCGCGATGCTGCCATCCGCGTCGATAGTTCCCTCGACCGGAAAGCCCTTCACGTCCGCCATCGCCAGCAAATCGGCTGCCGGGGCGTTGTGGATGGAGCCTGCGGCCGAGATCGCGCCGGCGTCCTCCACATGCCAATCGCGCATGCCCAGTGAGCCTGAACCGAGCACGCGCAACGTGCCGCTCTGCAGGCTGCCATTCCGGACGCTAAGCCCCGTCGACGCCAGATCCAAGTCCGCGCTCAGCGCATTGAATGTGCGGCCAGACCATACAACATTGGTGGCTCTGCCGTGCCCGGCGATGTGCGGATCGTCCAGCCTGCCGGCAATCGTGCCATCGAAAATCGCCTCCCCGTTCCGCAGCTTCACCGGCAACGACTGTATATCGAAGGCCGGTAGCGCGTCGTCCAGATTTCGGGAATCGACGTGAACTTCGAGCCGCTGTCCCAGAACGCCGGTGAAATCCACACGTGTGGAGGGCAGCGTGAGGAAGGAGCGGCCCAGGTCGAGCGCCTCGCTCTCGCCATCGTAGGTGGCATCGATCGCGCCGTGTACGGGTGCGCCCGCGCCGGCCGGCTCAATCGCCATGCGCCCGCGAACCTGCAACGTACTCGCGCGGCCCAGCGAAACGCTCAGTTCTACCGGTCCGGAAGCCGCCCCGTCCCAGGGCACGCTCTGGCCGTTGTAGACGCGCATCATGTGACGCGCGTCGAAACCCTCGACCTCGCCTTCGACACGGACGTGCTTGAGATCGGCGAGCTGCGCATGTCCGGCGAAGGAGCCACCCATCAACTCCAGGCGAATACCGGTGGCCTCCAGCGTCCTTTGCCGCAGCACCACGGTTTCCATGCGTCCGCTCAAGGGGATGGGTGCGAGATTTCCGCCGGTGCCCGTGAGGGTAGCACTTGCCAGGCCCGAAAGCCGCATACCGGTTACTTCGATGCGGCGCGGGTCGATCTTCACGGCGCCATCGGCATTGAAGTCGCGCAAGGTGAAGTGCGGGTCCGGCTGGAACGACAGCCCGGCCGCGTGTAGCGAGCCCGTCGCCAGGTAATCCGCGGCCCCGCGAAAGCGGAGGTTGCCGGCCAGCGTCACCGGCCCCGCCAGTTGTGTGCGCCCCGCCAGCGTACGGTTGACTTCCGCCAGCGCTACGCGCGCTTTGTATGCGAACGATCCCGACAAAGAGACGAGGCTGTCGATGCTGCCGGAGAACTCGGCTTGCGACTGCGCGGTGGCCACGCGCCCGGAATCGATCTGGATGCGGTTCCGCTCCACTGCCAACTCCAGGCGCACATCGAGAGGCACGGGCCGGAAACCGCCCCACTCAAAATCGGCAGGCGCCACCGACACCTGCCCGCGATACCGCGGTCCGGCCTTGTCATAGGTGAACTGTGCGCGCAGATTGCGGCCGCCCGCGCCGAAAGGCGTTTTACCCTGGCCGTGGACCTCGAAGCTTCCATCCTGAACGCCGAAGCGGCCGATGGCCAGATCCAGAATCGTCTCAACCGTGCCGTTTCCCGCCTGCTTGACCTTCGGCGCCGGCACGTTGGTGTGTCCATCCGGGTAACGAATCAGGTAAACCTGCGGATGGCGCACGTCCAGGTACTGCACATCCACGGTGCGCTCCAAGAACGAAACGATCTTGATGCCCACCACGATGGAATCCGCCCGCAGCAGCGGCGGAGCGTCCGGCGGCTCGTTGCCATGCAGCACGAACCCATCCACCTCGGCGCGCAGCCGCTCCCAGTCGAACTGGAATGCGCCGATCTCCGCACGTCCTCCAGTGGCCTTCTCCACTTCCGCCACCATGCGCTGCCGGATCTTTTCGCGCAGCCAGCCGCTGCGCAAAACCAGGATGAGGCTCAGCGCGGCCAGCAGCACGACCACCACCAGGCCGGCCGCCGCGATCCAAATCGTACGCGCGCGCCGGCTCATCGGAAAACCTCGTCGTGGTAGACAATGGGCGTGCGCCGGCGGGCTTCTTTCAGCCATCGCTCCGCTTCCTGGTCGGCAGCCTGGCCGATGAGCGTCTGCTCGATGCTGTCGCGGTAATCATCGAGCGAGGAGGGTTTGCCGGGATGAGCCCGATCGAGAGCCGGGCGCGTGTGCTCGTTGAAGTAGCTCCTAATCTCTTCGTCGCTAATCTGTATACCCGGCCGGAAACGCATATCGATGAAGCGAACCAGCGTTAATTGCCAAAGCAGCCTGGTCTTCAGGTCGTCTTCATCGATGCCGTATTCGGCCAGCGCGAGGCGGTAAGCGGCTTCATCCGGATAGCGGCTCTTCAGTTCCTTGAGCGCCGCGTCCGCCTCCGCGGCGGAAGGGAGCAGGTAGCGGCTGGCTTCCAGTTCGCTGCGCACCAGCCTTTGGTCCACCATACGGTCGGCGGTCTTGCGCTTGTTTTGCGGGCTGAAATCCGGCTTCTCGCCGTTCAGCAGAGCCGTGATGCGGATTTCGCGGTCCAGATCCACTTCGGTGATGACGCGATTGCCGACGGATACGGCAATGCGATCGATAATGTCGGCATGCGCCGCTTGCAGGGCCAGGCAGAGGAGGGCGCAATGAGTCCATCGCAGGCGGAACCGCCTGCGCCACCAAAACAAATTCTGCGTGTGTGTGTGCAGTGGTGGGGCAGGCGGTTCCGCCTGCCGGTCTTCTACATATTTCCGCGCCCGCATGTCAAAACGTTTGCCCTATCGAAAAAAAGAATTGAAAGTGACTGATGCCCTGCGCCACGCAGCGATCGATCTGACCGGCCGGCGGCGAGCAGGGCGTGACTCCGGCGTTAAGCAAGTCCGTGAAACTGCCCTGAAAACCGAAGAAGCGCGGTGGATTGATGCTGTATGCGAGGTCCAGCCGCACCGGCCCGATCGGGGTGCGATAGCGCACCCCAAATCCTACCGCGTGGTTCATGTAGTTGAAATCGGAAAGCCCGTGCTGATCCGTGCGGAAGGAGATATTCGACACGCTGCTAAAGACATTCCCCATATCGTGAAAGAGCACCCCGCCAATGTTCTCGCCGAGCAACGGGAAGCGGAACTCGGTCTGGTTCATCAGCAGGGCGGTGCCCCCCAGTGGGAATCCGGTGGCCGTGTCGCGAGGGCCGGCCTGCAGATCCGGGAAACCCCGCTCCGTATTGGCGCCGCCCGAAAAGAAGTGCTCGGGTAGCGGGATAGCGGTTAACGGATTCGCGGTGTCATGCAAGGGGTGCACGATGCCGAAGCTGGTGCTGCGGGCCAGCACGTATTTGCGGCCGATCGGGTGATAGGTGGCGTTGCGGCCCAGAAAGCGTCCGAAGGTGAGTTCGGAGCCCAATGCCTTCGGGGCCACTGCGATATCCAGTGTGTTGTAAATGCCCTTGTGGGTCTCGATGGGATCGTCGCGGCGATCCTGCACCATGCTCCAGGAGCCCTCCCCGACACGATCCGGCTGGGAGAAAAGAGGAACCAGCAGCGGAGAGATCTTCAAAGTGGACTGATCCACCGTGACGTGCCGGTAAGTATACCGGTATAGGAACGTAATCGACTTCGAAAGCCGCTGCGAGAGCTGCACGGACGCTTCCTCGCGCTGCGCGGTGAACGTGCGTACGTCCTTACTGTTGTCGTAGAGCACGATGAACGACAGGGTCAGATTCGGGTTGTTGTGCACGCGCGGGGCGGTATAGTTGATGGTCGCGCGCTGCTCCAGCGTAGATACGCGTCCCTGCAAACTGAGGCTGTGGCCCAGCCCCCAAAGGTCCAGGCGCGAAACGCCCAGGGAAAAGTCCGGCGCAAAGCCCGTCTGGCCCTGCGGCGCTTCCAGGCACTGAGTGCACCCGCCGATCCGCGCGAATTCGGCGCCGAATCCGGTAGCGATCGAATACCTGCCCGCCTCCTCCATGTCGAAGAGCACGTATTTCTGGCCGGTGTCGCCGTCGGGATTCTGGATGGCGGTATCCACGCGCGCGAAAACGCCCAGGTCGTACAGATGGTGCTGGGTATCGCGCATAGCGGTAGGCGAGAGCGGATCCCCCGGCTTCAGTTCCAGGTTGCTGTCCACCAGGCTGCGCCGGGTGCCTTCCAACCCGCTGATCAGAATGTCGCGCACGAACTGCTGCTCCCCTTCGTGGATGGTGAACTTCAGATCCACCTCGTGCGGCTGGGATGCCGGCTTGGAGCTCCATTCGAAAGTGGCATTCGGAAAGCCCTTCGCGGAGTATTGTTCCAGGATGCCATCGCGATCGATGGCCACATTGTACTCGCTGAAGGGCTGTCCTTCGACGGAGCTCAGTTGCGAGAGCACCTGCGTTTTGTCGAGCTTGGCGATACCCTCCACCTCCAGAGTATGAATGACGTACTGCGGCCCTTCATGGATATCGATGAAAACGGCCAGATCGCCGGCCCTGCCTTTATACCCGTCCACGATCTTGTGCGTCACCGCGACATCGCGAAATCCGTTGGATTGGTAGAGGCTGCCGATGGCGTCTTCGTCCCGCCGCAGCATGGACTCGCTATAGCGGCCGTGCCGGAATTGCAGAAGCGACGCCTTCATCAGGATCATGCGCTCCCGTATGGCGCCTGTGTTGAAATACCGGTTGCCCTGAATTTCGATCGATACCAGTTTGTGGCGCTTGCCCGGATTGATGAGATAGTCGATGGAGGCCTTGTCGTCCAGGATACGCTGCCGCTTGAACTGCACCTCGGCATCGAAGTAACCTTGCGATTGAAAGTAGTCGCGCAGGTTGCGCGCTCCCTCGATCAAAAGGGTTTCGTCCAGCGTGTGCTCCTCGAAGATCGGAACATAACTCCGCAGTTTGCCTTGCGAGAGTTTCACGCCCACGGCGTTCACCTGGACCTGCGGTCCGGCGTCGATGTCCAGCGCGGGGCGGCTGCGATTAGTATCCGCATCGTACTCCATGGCCTTCAAGGAGACCCGCGCCTCCAGCCGCCCCTGCTTCTCGTAAAGGGACCGCACGCCGTCCAGCCCTTTGCGTACGCGCTGCTGGGTAACCGTCCGCCAGCCTCCGATCAGCCAGCGGCGCAAGTGCGCGGCCTTGAGAATCTCCTGCCCCGGCATTTTGGGGTCGCCGGTAATCGAAGGAGTGGTGAAACGCGCGCGTCTGCCGGACACCACCACGTACCGTACGCTCACCTGCTGGGTCTTCGGATCGTAGGTCACTTCCGGCCGAATCTGGCTCTCATACAGGCCGTTCACCTCCAGCAGCCTCTGCATGTCGGTCTGCGCCGGAGCAATGTCGCTCTCGATGAACGGCTGGCCGAGGGTCAGGCGCGTAGCGTTGACCAGTTGGCCGCGGTTGGGCGGATCGGAAGTGTGGCCCTGCACGGCCACGTTGCCGATGAACCAACTGTTCTTAGTGAGAATTCGTACCGTCACGTCCGCGCCCGCCGGCTCGGCATCCACTTGGATATCTTCGTAGTCGCCGGTGGCATACAGCCGCTCGATCGCGGCGTGCACATCCGCCATGCGCAGAGGCGCGCCCTTCTTGAGCGGGAAAATGGAGTTGAGTTCCCCTGGGGTCAGGGGTTGTTCGGGAGGGACGAACTGTATATCGACGATAGGCAGGCCTTCGTACTTCGCTGTTTGCGCCCATGCAACTTGTGCGCAGGCCAGCAGAGACATAGTCAGACAGCGGGCGAAGCGCGAGCGCACCTCACCCATCATAACTGAGCGCGCACGCCGGTAAGCGTCGTCTTGATAACATCGATTCCAGAGTGACCTCCGCAGAAAAAGAGCGCTACTCCCGCCAGATCCTCTTCTCAGGCCTGGGAGGAGCCGGCCAGGAGCGCCTGCTCCACGCGCACGCCGCCATCGTGGGCTGCGGCGCGCTGGGCAGCTTTCAGGCAGCCGCATTGGCACGCGCGGGCGTCGGGCGGCTCACCATCATCGACCGTGATTACGTGGAGCCATCCAATTTGCAGCGGCAGTGGCTGTTTGAAGAGTCCGACGCCGCCGAGGCGCTCCCCAAGGCCGTGGCGGCCGAGCGACGGCTGGCGCGCATCAATTCCTCCGTGCGGGCGCGCGGCATCGTGGCGGATGTGACGCCCGCCAATATCGCCGAACTTTTGGGCGAGGTGGAATTGATCCTGGACGGCACGGATAACTTCGAGACCCGCTACCTGCTGAACGATTTCGCCGTGAGCCGGGGCGTTCCCTGGATTTACGGCGCGGCGGTGGGCAGCTACGGCCTCACCATGCCGGTCATTCCGGGGCACACGAGCTGCTTCCGTTGCGTGTATCCCGACCCGCCCGCCGGCGCTCAGCCCACCTGTGAAACGGCCGGCGTGTTGAACTCCATTACGGCGGTGATCGGCGCTTTGCAGACGGCGGACGCTCTCAAGATTCTGGCCGGCCGCGTCGAGTGCGTGCGCCCGCGCATCACCACCGTGGACGTGTGGGAGGGCGGCATACGGCAAATCGCGCAGCCCGCGCCGGACCCCGGCTGCCCGGCATGCTGCGTGCGCGAGTTCGTGTACCTGGAAGGTCTGCGCCGCGCGCCGGTCAGCTTGTGCGGGCGCAACGCGGTGCAGATCCACGAGCGATCCAGGCCGCTCGACCTGGCCCGATTGAAAACCGCGCTGCTGCCTTTGGGCGAAGTTCGCGCCAACGAATTCGCGCTACGCTTCTTCCCCGCGCCTTACGAGATGACCATATTTCCGGATGGCCGCGCCATTATCAAGGGCACCACGGATATCGGCGTGGCGCGCAGCCTCTACGCGAAGTATGTGGGGATCTGACGGTATCGAGGCTCGCACCATACGTGACAAGTCCGCCTTCTGTCACCCTATTAAGCGAAACTCTATAGCTCGATGTGGGGGCAGTCAACTTTGTGCGTGAGGACCGGGGGGCCGAGGCCCTCTTGCCGCTGCGCGGGCTTTTAGTCATTTGCGGGCAAGATTGCTCACTCCACAACTACGGCTTGACGCCCGGTTTGTACTTGCCGAAGCCGAACGGGAGGGGGTGATATTCGCCCACCAGGTCCACATTAGTTTTGGCGGGAACCTCCAGGCCGAGCGCCCAATAGCAGGCGTTCACGATCATGCGGCGGACACCCTCGCTCATCAAGTCCTGGGAGGCGCCCATGGTAGTGGTAAAGACACGCGCGGTTCTGCCTTGCGCGCCGGTATAGCTTTTGACCCACGCGATCGGCAGCATGGGATCGTTTGCCTTGCCCGGCGCGGGCGGATCGTCCGGGTGCATGCCGTCAACCACTTGGCCGAGCACCAGCGGACGGCTGTCGCCGGGGAGTGGCAGGCGCACCGCGTAGACGTCGGTGGGTCCCCAGATATCGCCGTCGTGAATGCCCCGCAGGATGGGGTGGTTTCGCTCGCCTTCCACGAGGATGCCGCGGGTGCTCTGCTTGCCATGCTGGCCGTGATGGTCGATCCAGGTCTCGCCCAACACCTGTCTTCCGAACCCGCCGTCCCATTCTTTGCTGTTCCAACTGTAGCGGGCGTAGGTCGGGCTGCTTCTGAGGTCGAAGGCGTGCGTGGCGGTGCGCAGGCCGACGATGGGGCGGCCGGATTCGACATAATCCACGATGTGCTTCATCTGGCTGTCGGGCAGATCGCGGAAGCGGATCAGCAGCACCACCAGGTCGGCGGAATCCAGCGCTTCGAGTCCCGGAATGTTGGTGTGCAGGTCGGGCTTGATGGTCCCGTCCTGGGGATCGATGGCGTACAGCACCGTGCACTCGAAGCCATGCCGCATCGACAGGATCTTGGCCAACTGCGGCAAGCTTTCTTCGGAGCGATACTCGTCGTCGCCGCTGACCAGCACGATACGCTGGTGGTGGGCCGGGCTGGCGGCGGGCAGTTGTCCGGCGAGCGCGGCGGCTAGCAGGAGTGCGATCCGTAGACCACCCCTCATCTGACGAATACCAGGTAAACCGTCATCGCCAAGCCAAGGACCGCCAGAATCAGGGCGATCGCTACAGCCATGGTAGCCGGCCTCTCCGCTAGCGCGGCGTTGCTCTTCATGGCACGCACAAACTGGAGATGCTGCACCGCGGAAAGCACGTTTACCCCAACTCCGATGAGGATCAGGGCGGTGCCTACCCACAGGGTGAAATGCGCGGAGCGAATCGTCAGCGGATGCTGGCTGAATTCGATCTCACGCAAGAAAAGGCCGAAGCGCGCCACCACGAAGCCGAATCCCATCAGCGCGAGGCCGGTGCGGATCCATGCCAGAAAGGTGCGCTCGGCAGCGAGGTAGATGCGTGGATCCTGGTAGGCAGGGGTGGCTTCGGGTTGCGCCACAGTCAACTCACCGGGACGGCGCGGAGGGGGCCTTCGGCCAGGTCGATCCACCGGTTTTCGCGCGTATTCTGCACGAACACGGTGCGCTCCACGCGAAAGGTGCGGGGCCCGCGGAAGTCGCGCCAGCGGCGAGAGGCTAGCTCGATCAGCGGCGCCACGTGGCTGGGCTCGAGTTCCTGCGCCAGAGTGAGATGGGGGTGATAAGGATACGGCTCGTCGCAGGCCAGTGCGCCCTGGTTGAAGGTCCGATGCATTTCCCGCAGTTGGGCCGTACCGCGTTCCACGCTGATATAGATGACATCGGAGACCGGAAAAATCTCGATGTGCCCCAGCTCAATATCGAACGGCGGGAATGCCGCCACGGTTACACGGGCTTCTTCTATGACTGCCTCAGGGTCCACTGGCAGCGGCCTGGGCGGAAGCACGCTGATGTGGGCGTGAGGATTGCAGCCGGGGACCATCTCGAGGCGCAGTTTATCCAAAAAGCTGCCCAACGGATCGGGGACGTAGATGACCAACGCGTACAAACTCAGCGGTTCTCCGCCCGGCGCCGGACGCACCCCTTTCGGATCGAAACCCATCGTCCCCTATGACTGCCTGCACTGTGATTATGGCACATTGCAGGCCCGGCGACCTGCTAACCTCAGAGGAAGAAATGCCAGATACGGTCAATCGCAATCCGCTGCTCGACCTGCCCTTCAGAGTTCCCTTCGACCAGATCCGGGCCGAGCATATCCAGCCCGCCGTGGAGGAACTGTTGCGCGAGGCGCGGCAGCGCATCGATGCCCTGGCGGCCGATCCACAACCGCGCACGTTCGACAATACCCTGGCGGCCCTGGACACCATCACCGAGCCGCTGGATGAGGCCATGGCGGTGGTGCGGCATTTGGAATCGGTGGCGACCTATCCTGAGTTGCGCGCGGCCTACAATGCGGTGCAGCCTGAGGTGGCCGCGTTCTATTCGGGGATTCCGCTGCACGCCGGCTTGTGGCAGGCGATCCAGGCTTATTCCAAAACGGAGGAAGCCGGCGCGCTGGCGGGCGCACGGCGGCGCTTCCTGACGAAGACCGTGGACACCTTCCGGCGGCATGGCGCGGATCTGGATCCGGCCGGCAAGGCGCGTCTGGAGGCCATCGACATTGAGTTGGCCACCGTCACCACCAAGTTTTCCGAGAACGTGCTCGATGCGACCAACGCCTTCGACCTGGTGATCGCCGAGGAAGGCGGCCTCGCGGGCTTGCCGCCATCGGCCGTGGCGGCGGCGCGCGAGAGCGCCTCGCAAAAGGGACTGGCTGGCTGGCGATTCACTTTGCAGGCGCCCAGTTATACGCCGGTGATGACGTATCTGAATGACGGCGATATCCGCCGGAAGGTTTATCAGGCCTACGTCACGCGGGCCAGCGGTGGCGCACATGACAACCGGACGCTGCTTGGCCGCATTCTGGAGTTGCGCCACGCTAAAGCCGAGCTGCTGGGCTTCCGCAATTTCGCGGACTTCGTGCTGCACGATCGCATGGCGCATACCGGGGAGCGCGCCGAGGAGTTCCTGAAAGATCTCAAGCGCAAGACCGAGGCACACTTCGCGCGAGAGAACCGCGAACTGCTGACGTTCCGGCGCAGCCTGGAGGGCGCCGGGGCACCGGAGCTGGAGCCTTGGGACATCGCTTATTACGCCGAGAAGCAGCGCGCCGCGCTCTACGATTTCGACGAAGAAGCGCTGCGCCCCTATTTCCCGCTAGAGCACGTGGTGGACGGGCTGTTCGAGACCGTGCGGCGACTATATGGTGTGCGCGTCGCCGCGGAGCCGGGCGTTCCCGTCTGGGACCCGCAGGTGCGCTATTACGCGGTGTACGATCGCGACGGGACCTTCATCGGCGGATTCTACGCGGACTGGTATCCACGCGAGAACAAGCGCGGCGGCGCCTGGATGGATGCCTTGATCACCGGCTATCCGTCACCCCAAGGCTTTCAGCCGCATCTTGGGCTGATCTGCGGCAACTTGACGCCACCGCTGGCGGACCGTCCCGCGCTGCTGACGCACATGGAAGTGACCACCATCTTCCACGAGTTCGGGCACCTGCTGCATCACCTGCTCAGCCGCGTAGAGGTGCGCAGCCTGGCGGGCACCAACGTGGCGTGGGATTTCGTGGAGCTGCCCTCGCAGATCATGGAGAACTGGACGTGGGAGCGCGAGCCTTTGGACCTGTTCGCACATCATTATCAGACCGGCGAGCCGATTCCGGAAGATCTGTACCAGAAAATGGTGCGCGCGCGCAATTTCCGCAGCGCCAACGCGCAGATGCGGCAACTGGGGTTCGGCTTCGTGGACCTGGCGTTGCACATCGATTATGCGCCCGAGCGCGATGGCGACGCGATCGCATACGCACGGGGAATCCTGCGGCAGTATTCGCCTGCGCCGCTGCCGCCGGAGCATGCCATGGCGGCGGCGTTCACGCACCTGTTCGCCAGCCCGGTGGGCTACGGCGCCGGATACTACTCTTATAAGTGGGCCGAGGTGCTCGATGCGGACGCTTTCACGCGCTTCCGCGCGCAAGGCATCTTCAGCGCGGAGGTGGGGGCGCAGTTCCGCGACGTGATTCTGTCGCGCGGCGACAGCGAAGATCCCGCCGAGCTATATCGCCGATTCATGGGGCGGGAGCCGGATCCGAATGCCCTGCTGGAGCGCTCGGGGCTGCTGGGGTAAGCGATGAAAGGAAGCCCTGGTTCGGGGAATATCGTGACGAAAGGAGAGCTATGTCTTGGAGAGCAATCGGAGTCGCGGTGGCTGGAATCTGGGCGATGGCCGCTTTCGCCCAGGCGCCGCTCCCGCCAGTGAACGTGGCGCCACCCTGGCCGGGCGACCGCCCGGATACCACGCGTGCCCTGCGCGAATTGATGAGGAAGTACAGCCAGGAGAACCGGGAGAATAGAGCGGCAGGCTGTGCGATCCCGCTCACGGAAGTGCCACTCGCGAAGACCGTAGAGCCGATGCCCCGCTTCCGCCCGAGCGCCGAGCCGGAGAATATCGACCGGATGCCGTCGGTGCCGCTGCCCGCCCCGCCGTGCAAGGAGGAGAAGCGCTGAGCGGCACATTAGGCACGCTATACGTGGTGGGCACGCCCATCGGCAACCTGGAAGACATCACTTTTCGCGCCGTTCGAATTCTGAAGGAAGCGGACGTGGTGGCTTGCGAGGACACCCGGCAAACGCGCAAGCTGCTGGACCACTACAGCATTCGGAAACCCGCAGTCAGCTACCACGAGCACAACGAAGCCGACCGAAGCCGTGAACTGGTCGCGGAGATGCTCCAGGGCACTACTGTGGCGCTGGTCTCCGACGCCGGCATGCCGCTGATCTCCGACCCCGGTTACCGGTTGGTGCGCGCGGCCATCGAGAGCGGCATACGCGTGGAGGCGGTTCCGGGCCCGTGCGCGCTGGTGACCGCGCTCGCGGCATCCGGGCTGCCGGCGGACAGTTTCTATTTCGGTGGTTTCCTGCCGGCCAAGTCCGGCCAACGGCAGAAAACGCTGGAGGCTTTCAAAGACGCGGCGGCCACGCTGATCTTCTATGAAGCTCCCCACCGGATACTGGATACGCTCGCGGCGGTCGAGCAGACGCTGGGCGGCCGGCCGGTGGTGGTGGCGCGTGAGCTGACCAAGGTGCACGAGGAGATCTTGCGCGGCACCGCGGCCCAGATCCGGGCGACGCTGGCCGCACGTGAATCGGTGAAGGGTGAGATCACGCTGCTGATCGGCAGAGGCTCCGGCGTGGCGGAAGACGATACGCCGCTGGACGAGGCCGTGAATGCATGCGTGGAGCAGGGCATGCCGCGTATGGAAGCGATCAAAACCGTGGCTAACCGCAGGGGTCTATCGAAGCGTGAGGTCTACCGGGAACTCGAGAAGTTGAAGGGTTGATGGTTCACTTCTCAGGTTTGGCGGGAGGCGGGGCGACCATTACGTTTAGGGCCGAAAGTTTCAGGTCGCCATCCCTGGTGGCGTCCAGCGTCAGGTGTGTGCCAACAGGGATATCGGCGGGCTTAATCTCCAGATCGTTCTTGAGAAACTTCGTTTTTCTGGATACGCGGAAAGTAAGGGTCTGGTCCCCGTTCTGCTCGTCTGTCTGGTCATGGGCGTGATCGGCCGCGTCCAGGTCCATGATGAGTTCCTTCTTGGTCAGCGCTTTCAACGTGCCGTGGAAAGTGACCGCAGGACCGGTGTACGGCCCCGCTGTGGCCGTAGCCGTCGATGGGCGGCGGCGGGAATAGCCGCCCTGCGCCGGACAAAGCACCGGCAGAAGCGCCAAAAGTGCCGCGAAGATAATGCTGGTTCGCACCAGTTTTTATTTTCGCAGAACCGGGCAGTGGTTATGCAACCTTTTGCCGCCTCCCTCACGTCTCATGGTAATTAAGCGTCGCGAGACAGATGTGCGGTCTGGTGGGGCAGCCAAGCTTGGCTGCAAGCAGGATTGCCCCATGAGCCTTTGGGACGAAACGATGCGTCAAGCTTTCCGACTTAGCCGGCGGGGATTCCTGATGCTGGCTTCCAGCGCCGGAGTGCGGCCGTGGTCTCGGCTGTATGCCGGAGACTCCGACTTCTGGAACAAGAAAGAACCGTCGCAGTGGTCCGGCGAGGAAATCGATAGACTGTCGACCAAATCGCCGTGGGCCAAACAGGTCACCGCTTCGGCGCCCCTGACGGACCGCAGCATGTACGGAAACCGCGGCGGTGGCGGGAGCGGTCCCACTATGGGCGACCCCGGCATCGGTGGTGGCAGCGGCGGCGGATACCCAGGCGGCGGATACCCGGGTGGTGGCGGCCGGGGCGGCGGATATGGGGGCGGCGGCAGACGCGGAGGTGGCGGTCCGGCGCCCATTCAATACAAGGGTGTGGTCCGCTGGGAGAGCGCCAAGCCACTGCAGGAGGCCCTGAAGACGCCTCTTCCGGAGGGCCTTGCCCAGGCCTACGTCATCAGCGTGAGCGGCATACCGATTCTCGCCGCAGGCACCCAGCATGCCGAAGACGGAGATTCGCCAACCACCGTCTCGAAGGGCGCAAACGATGAGGTTCTCGACCGTATCAAGAATATGACCTATCTGGAGCCGAAGGGTAAGCCTCCGGCGCAGCCCGCCGTGGTGCAGAAAGGGTCCATCAGCAGCGGAGGAGCCAATACCCTGTTGTTCGGATTTCCCCGCGACGTGCTGGTGTTGACACCGGACGACAAGGAGGTCACCTTCACCACCCAACTGGGAAAGCTAGAGATCAAGACCAAGTTCAATCTGAAGGACATGATGTATCATAAAGAACTGGCGCTGTAGAGCGGTAAGGAATCGGACATCGGTGCCAGCACGCCCTGCCGTCCCAACTTCAACTTTTCGGAGCCTATATTCGATGCGCAATGCCGTAAGATCGGCCGCCAGGATTGTTTTTGTGTGCCTTTTGTTGTGCGTCCTGTTGGGACGGCAAAGCCCTGGGCAGCAGACCCCGCAAACCGCGCCCCCGCAAACCGCGGCGCCGCAAACACCGCCACAGGCAACTCAGCAGCCGCCCGCACCGGCCCCGGTGCCGCCTAAGACATCGCCGGCCGAGGAGTCTTATACTGGTGACGGCTTTTCGGTCACCCTTTTGTACTGGATGTCCATGGGGCACCCGACGCTCATAACCGGACATGGGGATACCAACACCGATCCGTCCGATCTGGATTCCCTGGGCAAGAGCAAGGGGGCCCCGAATGCCATCGTAAGCTTCCCCATCGGCAAGGACGCTACCATTCGCGTATCGTATTTTCGAATGCAGGGCGACGGTAACTCGACTGCGCCCCAGGCTCTCACGATCTTCGGCACGGATTTCCTTCAGGGCGATTATCTGGCGGCGGGCTACACAATACAGAACGCCAAGATCTCGCTGGATTATCTTTCGTGGCCGTTCCCGGTCAAGAGCGCCAAGTTCCGGCTGAAGACGTTATGGGAAATTCAATATACCAACATCGGCTCGACTGTGAGTGCGCCGCTCAGGGCTGGCGAAACCGATGCCGCCGGAAATCCGGTCCAGACCTCGGGCTACGGATCGCATTCGATCGTCTACCCGAGTTTCGGCTTGGGGATCGACTACCTTGTTAGCAAGAATTTCCGCTTTGAGGCGCGGGCATCGGGATTTGCTTTTCCGCATCGTTCCACGATCTGGGACACGGAAGCCTCGCTCAATTACCGGTTTGGACATCTTGAGCTGCAGGCTGGCGGTAAGGTCTTTCACCTCAAGACCTCACCCGAGGCATCCGAGTATTTCAGAGCCACGTTTTCGGGCGTCTTCGCCGGCCTGCGCTGGTACTCGAAGGCTACTACGCGCTAGGTACTCCAGCTTCAATTCCGGTTGATCACCGTGATGGAACCCGCTGATTTTACAAAGGCTTAACAGCAACCGAGTAACGCTCGCTGCGAAGCTCGCGTTTCCTAATAGAGAGGGTTTTCAAACCGTGAAGAATAAACTTACGCTTTTACTGTTGTCGGGCGCCTTAGGGACGGCGCTTATGTTCGCACAGACACCGGGGAAGACGCACAGCCCGGCAAACTTCGTGCAGCACCGCGTTAATTTCCTGACCACGCTGCTGAACCTCACGACTGCCCAGCAGCAGCAAGCCACCTCGATCTTCACTAGCGCAGCAAGCTCCGACGCTACCGTGCATAGCAGTATGAAGACTGCCCGCCAGAGCCTGAACGCCGCCGTGAAGGTCAATGACACTGCCACCATCGAACAATCGTCGACTACGATCGGCAACCTGACGGCGCAGTTGACCTTGAACAAGGGAAAGGCAGACGCGGCATTTTACCAGATGCTCACACCGGAACAGCAGACCAAGCTGACCCAATTCGAGAGTCAAACCCATGGCAGGTTTGGCGGCGGCATGCGCACCGGCGGCTTCCGCGGCGGCAATTAACGAGCTGCACGGGCGATCTTGCAGCTCGATCCAGAACTGGCGATTGAGGAATCCGAAGTCCGGGCCGGGGTACAAAACTGTCTGGCGGCGGCGCGCCTGGTGCAGACGGAAGTCGCCTACGGCGAACGGCTGTCCGCGGCACGGGCTGCGGTGGAACTCGTGAGGGCTTATGATAGAGTTCTGGACAATATACGTCTCGTCCCGCTCTCCGGGCAGGAACAACAGTCCCTACGCGACCAACTGGCGCCTGTGACGGAGCTGCTTAGGAAGTACCGGCTCCGCTGAGAACCGGGTGCGAGCAACCGGAGATCCCATAGTGATTCGCCATTCAACGAACTCGAACAAACTGCACCGATTTTTCTTAAACGCTATTGCATTTGTATTTGTCGCGGCCCTGGGCCAGGCGCAGGCTCCGCCGCCATTCACGATTACGACCTTTGCCGGAACCTGTGTTGTGAACAGTACCCCACCGCCACCCTGCTCGGCCGGCTACGCGGGGGATGGAGGCGCGGCCACCAGTGCGCAATTGGCTGGCCCCGATGTTGTGGCTGTGGATTCCTCGGGGAACCTCTATATTTCGGACACAAACAACCAGCGCATCCGTAAGGTGTCCGGCGGCTCGATAGCCACTGTGGTCGGCAACGGCACTGCGGGCTACAGCGGGGACAAGGGGTCGGCCACCAGCGCCGAAATCTACAGCCCATCGGGCCTGGCGTTCGATTCCAACGGAAACCTCTATATTGGGGACACCAACAACTTTGTGGTCCGGGAAGTGTCGGGTGGCAATATCACGACGGTGGCCGGCACGAATAGCGCACAGGGTTTTTCGGGGGACGGGGCCGCAGCCACCAGCGCGGATCTCAACAACCCTTCCGGCGTGGCGGTGGATTCGGGCGGCAATATCTACATCGCAGACCCGGCGAACAACGTAGTGCGCATCGTTTGTAACAACCTAACGCCGGCGCCCTGCCAGAACCTCGCCGTCGGGGACATCAACACGTTTGCCGGAGTCGAGACCTACGGCGCCGGCTATTCTGGCGATGGAGGCCCTTCCACTGCCGCCCAACTGAACAATCCCATCGGCGTGGCATTCGATACACACGGTAATCTCTACATCGCAGATACCGGAAACAACCTGATCCGCAAGGTCTCGGGCGCGACTGGCATCATCACGACAGTAGCCGGCAACGGCGGCGCCGGCTATTCGGGAGATGGCGGCCTCGCCATTGCGGCCGAGCTCAATACGCCGAAAAGCGTATCTATAGATGCGAACGGCTATATCTACATCGCGGACGATATCAACGGCGTGATCCGCGCGGTGGCCCCCGATGGCACCATCACGACGATAGCGGGCAACCAAAGCGCCGGTCCTGGCTATTCGGGCGATGGAGGTCCAGCGACCAGCGCCCAACTCTACTTTCCTGCTGGAGTAGCAGTGAGCGGCGGCAATATCTACATCGCAGACACCGGCAATAACTTAATCCGGTTGCTGACACCCGTAGTCCAACTGCCGGTGGTCAACGCGAACGGCGTAGTAAACTCGGGCAGCTATTCCTCGCAGGGTGTGGCGCCGGGCTCCATCGTATCCATCTTTGGCACCACCCTGGCCGGCTCGACAAGCTCCGCTAGTTCCATTCCGCTCCCGACCAGCCTGAGCGATGTCATATCCGTGACTTTCAACAATATCCCGGCGCCGTTGTACTTCGTAAGCGGAGACCAGATCAACGCGCAGCTTCCGTGGAACGTGCTGACGGCCGGCACCAGCGGCACAGTGAACGTGGTGGTCACACGCAGCACGGGAGTGTCGACCGCGCAGAGCGTGAACGTAGTGCCGGCGGCGCCCGGCATCTTCACCGTAACTAACAGCGGGCTGGGCCAGGCTTATGCGTACGACAACACCACTGCGGCGGTCGCCGGGCCGGCGGGTACGAAAATCGGAAGCCTCCAGGTGGCTCCCTTTTCGCTCAGTTCGGGACACGCCTTGATCATTCCGTGTACGGGACTCGGCACCGTGACCCCGTCTATCGCCAACGGAGCTGCTGCGTCGGACGGCACAATTCGGTACACGACTTTGACGCCGACCGTGAAGATCGGCGGCGTCTCGGCGCAGGTCGTCAATTCGGTGCTATCAACGCAATACGTCAGTGAGTATCAGATCGGTGTCATACCGGACCCTACTACGCCCATTGGAAATAATGTCTCACTAGAGATCGAGATCAACGGTGTGATCACGCCGGCGACGTCCGGCCAGGTTACCATCGCGATCGCAAACTAGTGACAACCGCTCCCTGACGGTCGCGGCTCTGAATCAGCGGAGCCGCGCGCGTCAGCAAGCGGTATTGGGCCGCCGCCGAGGAGTTTACGCCGAGGCCGCTAATGCGCGAGCGGCGGGCGATGCAGCCAGCCACGTCGCGATTTTCCCAACAGAATACGTGTAGGAGACCTCTGCCATTGCCGTAGCACTCTTGTATTCGGCAATCCCAAAGCGCGCCAGAGGCGGGGCTAAATAGAGATCGGCTGCGCCGATGATCTGGTTCTTGTACGCCGCGCCGCCGTAATCCATGGTTCGCATCAGCACGCTGATGGGACCCGGAAAAAGCCGCCTTTTAGAAACCGGCTTCAGCCGTTCCTTCAAGGCCTGCCAACCGGAGACTCCGTGCCCGTAGTCGGAGATCTTCGACGGGTCGTAGGCGGGCGAGACATCCGAGGCGATCACCGTGCCGCAGGCGGGAAAGCCGCGCATCACATCGACGGGGACGTTGTTGATGATACCGCCATCGATCAACAGGTTCCCATCCCAGACGATAGGAGGAAAGACCACGGGCAGGCGCGTGCTGGCCAGAATGCTCTTGACCAGCGGGCCGCGCTGATGCACTTCAAAGCGCGCGTGCGTCAGATTGGCCGAGATGCAGAAAAAAGGCATCCAAAGATCCTCGATCTGCAGATTTCCAAATTCCTCGATAAGCACCTCGGCGACTTTGTAGCCGCTCAGAAAGGAGACCAGCGGGATGGTTCTGTCTTTCCGCAACTTAGGCCAGGCGCCCTTGTTGGACTCGAGCATCCGGTCGTAGTCGTATTCCAAACAGACGCAGGCCCCCATGATGGAGCCCATACTGGTGCCGCCAACCATATCGATGGGGATGCCGGCCTCCCGAATGGCGCGAATGACACCGGCGTGACCGAGACCGCGCGCCGCGCCTCCGCCCAACACGAGGCCGACGGCGCTTCCGGTCAGCGACCGCGCCAATCGTGCGAAGTCCTGCCGGGACTCGAGACGCACATGATAATGCTGGTCCACCTTGGTGGCGGAGAGCCATGCGCTAGTGCCGGACGGCCGGGAAGGGGGGATGCGATGGAGCAGCACCAGGCTGGCGGCCCGGCCCGCGCGGCCGCTCAACGCGCGGGTTGCGCTGCCGGTGGTGGTTCCCGGGTCCGCCGCGGCATCGCCGGCGATCAGGACGTGATCGCATTGGCGCAGGCAGCGGCTGTTCCAGGCGGAGTCGTTTGGGTCGGGCTGATACACCATGTACTGGTGCTCGGCCTCCAGCTTCGCCAGCAACTCGATGACCCGGCCATTGCCGGCCTGTTGTTCAGTGGTCTGCGCCGCGCCGGGCTTGCCCATGTAAGCGTCCAGGCGAGCGCTTCCCAGCAGGAGTGTCCGGCCTAGGTCAGAAAGCGCAGCGGTAAGCCGCGCGCAAAAGTCGTCGAGAGGAAAGCCCGCGGTCGCGGGTACCACGGCGATTACGGTGGCCGAATGTCTGGTGGTTTGAGACGCCACGTTTTGCGCGCGGAGGCGGGCCACCAGCTTCCGCGCGATCACCAGAAGCAGGGCATGTCGGGTGGCGATCAGGCGCTCAAAGCCTTCCTTGGTGAGCTTGGCAACCTCCGAGTCGCGTATAGCCATCGCGGTGCCCATGCGCGGCTCGCCCTCCAACAATGCCATCTCGCCGATGGTTTCGCCACAACCCAGCTCCGCCACGATGCGCTGTTTTTCGCCGGACTTCTCGACCAGCACCTGAAATTTGCCGCTCACCACGAGGTACAGCGCATCGCCGGTCTCACCCTGGCGAAACAGTGCTTCTCCAGCCGCGATCCAAAACGACTCCAACTGGGCTTCCAGCTCCCGGAGGGTGGGCTCGTCGAGTTCGCCAAACAGCTTCGATACGCGAAGGGCCGACGAGAGGCGATTTTGGCGCAGGCGGTTCCCGACAAACGCATCGACCACTTCACCCGCCTCCGGATGTTGTCTGGCCCAGCGATCGAACGCCTCCCGGGTTAGCTTGGCGGCGCGTACATCCGAAAGAGTGCGCACCGTGGCGGAACGGACGTCGCCGGTCCATAGAGCAAGCTCTCCAACCGGCTGGCCGGGTCCCAATTCGGCCATGGTTTTCTCTCCGGCCTGCGGGTCTTCGCTGAGGACGCGCACTTGTCCGGAGAGAATGAGGTACCCGCAGTCCTCCGACTCGCCCTGGCGGATGAGCGTCTCCCCGGCTTCGAGTTGGAGCACCTCGAATTGAGCCGCAAGCTCACCCAGCGCAGCTATGGAAATCGCCGGAAAGATGGAGCAAAGAAATGGGAGCCATTCAGCAGTTGGCAGTCTGAGCGTGTCCATCGTTCTACTCAAAACACTGGCGGCTAGTGGCGCGCCACCGTCCACTTTTCCAGCGCTCTCCGGCGACCCTCTTCAGAGGTATGTCGAGGCCAACCAGGATGTCTCCGTAGCAGTATAGCACCCGGTGTGTAACGCCTCAGAATCAGGTGTCGCAGGAATTAATCGGAAGAACGGCAGTTCCTTCGGTCCGGCGTCCGGCGGAGGGCGTGGCTGTCCTACGGGAGGGGACCAAGGTACCGATACTCACAAAGTTGAAGCCTAGAACTAGACAAGAAGGGCAACAAGGAGTATTCTCTATCAAGCCGTGATTCCATAATGGAAATCCGGGCTAATGTTTCTGCAATCGGAGGATATACATGTTAACAAAACGGCTCGGCATTCTAGGAGCGATCGCTGTCCTGCCCGCACTCGCGCAGGTTTCAAGCGCGCCTACCTCGCAGGACGCCACGAAACAAGTAGCTGCGCGCTGGCACGCGCCGATTCAGGGCCGCGTGGAGCACGGAGACGGCACGGTCACTAGCGGAAACTGGAGTGGTTACGCAGTGACGGGATCGGACTTCACTAAGGCCGAAGCCTCCTGGATCGTCCCCACGGTCACCTGCAGCTCGGAGACCCAATACGCCGTGTTTTGGGTGGGCCTCGATGGATACAGTTCAAGCACGGTCGAGCAAACAGGCACAGAAACCGTTTGTTCAGGCGGCAAGCCGACATATTCAGCCTGGTATGAGTTTTGCTGTACCGAGCCGATCATCACCATCACTACCATGACGGTGGAGCCTGGGGACAAAATGTCGGCCTCAATCGTTTACACCAGCAGCAAAGAAGCATTCACTGTGAAGATCACGGACGAGCGGACCGGACAATCCTTCACCAAAAGCAAGAAGGTCCCGGGGGCGGCGCGGTCGTCGGCTGAGTGGATTGCCGAGGCGCCTTCGAGCGGTACCATCCTGCCGCTCGCCGATTTCGGCACCGTGCTTTTCGGCGAGGACAGCACGGCAATCACCGGCACTTGTTACGCGACCGATAGTTCCACACACGGCCCCATAGGAGCCTTCTCGACGACCATCGAAGAAATCACGATGGAAAAAAACAGTGTGATGGAGGCCATCCCGTCGGGGCTGTCTAGCGACGGAACCAGCTTCTCGGTTACCTGGGCCGCTCCATAGCCGCCCGCAAGACACGCGTACTTGAGGGCACGGTGAGCGGCGGGACTTCAATACCATCCGTGCCCTCCGTGCGTTGTGTAATATCACCCGATAATCGTGGGGTTCGGTGCAGTGTGCACCATCGCAGGCTTACTCCAACGTGGTGCTGCCGGTTTTACATTGGGGTCCGGGGGCCGGCCGGCGCTTCCGCCACGGCCTTCCCCTCCCACTTCACCACCTTCAAGTCCAGCACGAAGATCGCGTACAGCACCGGCACCAGCAACAGGGTGATGAACGTGGCCACCGTCAACCCGCCAATTTGCGCATAGCACAGCGGCTCCCATAACGGCCCGCCGTGGGAGGCCAGCGGGAACAGCGCGATCACCGTGGCGCCCACCGTGATCAGCACCGGCCGCAACCGGATGATGCCCGCGTCCAGCAGGGCCTGCTGCAACGGCTCGCCTTCGGCGTGCTTCTCCTCGATGAAGTCGAACAGCACGATGATGTGGCTGACGATGACGCCCACCAGGCTGGCGATGCCCAGAAACCCCATGAAGCCGAAGGGCGCGCCCATGATCCACAGCGCCAACAGCGCGCCGGTCATCCCGTAAGGAATCGCCGCGAACACGATGAACGGCTTCACCGCGTTGCGGAACTGCACCACCAGGGCCAGGAAGATCATGCCGACTGAAACGGCCATCACCCCGCCCAACTCGGTGAAGCCTTTCTTCTGCTCCTTGTATTCGCCGGCGATCTCCATCTTGTAACCCAGCGGCAAGGCGCCCGCGAACTCCCGAATCCTGGGCAGCAGCGGCGTCAGCACTTCGGAAGGCAGCGCGCCAGCTCTCGGAAAACAGGCCACCGTGATAGTGCGGAACTGGTCGAAGCGGCGCAGTTTCTCGGTCTGCATGGTGTAGCCGACATCCGAGATCTGCCGCAACGGGATCTTCTGCGAGCCTTGCGACGCGTAGACGTAGAGGTTCTGGATGTCGGAAAGCTGGGATCGCTCATCCATGCGCAGCCGGGCCACCACGGGGATCTGCTTGTCGCCTTCGCGCAGGGTGGCGACTTGCCGGCCGTTGATGCCGATGCCGGAAGCGGCAGCTACATCCAGATTGGTGACGCCGGAAAGGTTGGCGCGGTCGGGATCGATCTGGAGCTTGACCGTGAAGTTCTCCTCGCCCCAATCGTCGCGCACGCGGTCGGCCTTGGGAGAGGAGAGCAGGATGCTTCGCATCCTGTCGGCTTGGGCGCGCAGCGTGGGGATATCGTCTCCCGAGATCCGTACGGCTACCGGCAGGCCCACCGGCTTGCCGGTTTCGAGCTGTTGGACATCGATGCGCGCGCCGGGCACGCCCGCGCTCAGCGCCTGCTGCAGCGGCGCCACCAGGTGGCCGGTATCATGCTTGTCGTTCACCTCGACCAGAATCTGCGCGTAGTTCAGCGTCTGCAACTCGGGTGAGACGGAGAACCAGAAGCGCGGCCCGCCTCCGCCCACGAACGTCGTGAGCGATTTCAACACTTCGCGCGGCTTGCTTCCTTCGCCGGGGTGCTGGCGGCCATACTCTGCGAGCGTCCGCTCAATGACCTGCTCGGCCCGGGCTGCGGCCTGATTGGTGCTCTCGAGCGGGGCATCCTCCGGCAGCCAGACGTCCACATAGGAAAGATACGAGAGATCCTTGGGAAAGAACTGCTGCTTCAGATGCGTGAAGGAAAACGCCCCCAGCATCAGGAACAGGAAGGAGGCCACCAGGAACTTCCAGCGGTGGCGGATGGCCGCGCCGCCGACGCGGTAATAGAACGCCGGGAAACCGGACTTGCGCCGCTCCTCGATGGACTTTCCTTTCTCGCCGCGCAGCAGATAATACCCCAGCAGCGGAATGAACGTCATGGAGACCAGGCGCGAGGCCACCAGCGAACAAGTGATCACGATCGGCAGGCTGTATAGGAAGCGGCCCGTATCGCCGCTGAGCATCAGGAAGGGTAGGTAAGCGACGATATTGGTGATGGTCGCGAACATGATCGCGGTAGCCAGTTTGGTGGGGCCGAGCCAGGCGGCCACCACCGGCGGATGCCCCAGCGCGAGGTCCCGCTTGATAGCATCGCCGGCCACTACCGGATCGTCCACCAGCAAGCCGAGCGCGATGATCAGGGTGGCGATGGAAACCTGCTGGAGGTCTATGCCCAGCAGATACATCATGCCGAACGTGAGGGCCAGGGTGATGGGAATCGCCAGCGCCATGAGCAGCGCCGAGCGCCACTCCCAGAAGCCGATGAGCGAAACCAGCACTACCAGCGCGATGGCTTCGTAGAGGCTGCGCATGAACAACTCGACGTTCTCGGTGACCTGGCGAGGCTGATCGGAGGTGCGCGCAATCACGAGGTCCGCCGGGAGCTGGGCCTTGAGCCCGCGCAAGGCGCCATCCACTGCCTGGCCGAAGAAGCCGATCTGCTCGCCCTGCCGCATCTGGACCGCCAGGGTGACAGCCCGCGAGCGCACCCACCGCCCTTGCGGATCGCGCCAGTTGTAGTAATTGCGGTAACGGGCCGGCGTCTGGTAACCGCGCTCCACCTGCATGAGGTCGCGCAAGTACACGGGCAGGCCGGAGGAGGACCCGCCGATCAGCACGTCGCCGATTTCCCGCTCGCTCTTGAACTCGCCGGATGCATCGATCGACAGGTTTTTGCCCTGCACGTCGAGCACGCCGCCTGGCACCGTGATATTGCGGGCGCCCAGCAGATTAGGCAGGCTGGAAGGCGAGACCCCGTAGGACGCCAGGCGCTCTTGCGAATAGAGCAGAAAGATCTCTTCCGGAAGAATGCCCGCTCGCGAGACTTTGGAGACCTGCGGCACGGTCTTCACGGTCTTTTCGATGCGATCGGTGAAGTCGTCCAGCTCGCGGTGGCTATACTTGTCGCCGGCCACGCGCTGCAGACGGGCTAGGGTGTCGCGCGGATTGCGGATCACGGCCGGCTCCCACAAGTCGGGGTGAAAATCCGCGGTCTGCAGTCGCTCGTGGATGAACTCCTGGCACTGCGCTTCCACTTGAGCTTCGCTATAGGGCGAGATGAAATCGAAGGCGTAGAAGGCAGGGCCGCCGAAAGTGTGGATGTCACTTCCATAGCCTTTGGCGCGGAGCCAGGGAATGGCGAGGTCCGCGGAGCGCGGCACCGACCTCCCATCCACGGAAGCTGGAAAGTTCAGAACCACGGTGACCCGCGAGGCCGGCTCCGTGGCGCCGGCGCGCGCCTTCTCGATAGCCGGCTGGATGGCGCGGGCCCGTAGAGAGACCTCCACTTCGTCCACTTTCGGGCTGGCCACCGTCAACATGAGTGCCGCCGTATCGCCGAAATCCTTGATGAACTGTATAGGACCGGCGCCATCCGGCAGATCCTGGATTTGATCGAGCTTTAGTTTGATGTCGTCGAGCGCCTCGCTGGTTTCTTTGAGGCGCTCATCGAGCTCCAGATAGACCACCGAAAGATTGGTGCGCGAAATCGACTTGATCTCCGTCACCTTGGAGTTCTCGGCGATCTTTTCTTCCACCTTTTTGGTCACCAGTTGCTCGACTCTCTCGGCGCTGGCGCCCGGCCACACGGTCAAGACCACGCCGATGCGCACTGGTATATCGGGGTCCTTGCGCTGGGGCATGTGGGTGTAGCCGTAGACACCCCAGGCTACGGTGGCGATGAGCAGCACCCAGGAGATGTGCCGCGTTTCGACGAAAAACCGCGCGGTGTTGCGCGTGTTGCGGATCAACTCGTCATCGGTGTGTTCGTGCGGCATAAGCTAATTACTCACTTGTCGGAAGACCGCTTGCTGATGCGCGCGGCTCCGATCCGAGCCGCCACCGGACCTGATCGGAGCCACGACTGAATCTGATCGGAGCCACGACCGAATCTGATCGGAGCCACGACTGAATCTGATCGGAGCCACGACCGAATCTGATCGGAGCCACGACCGAATCTGATCGGAGCCACGACCGTAAGGGAGTGGTCTTGTAGGCACTAAGGCACCACCTGCACGGTCTCGCCATCCCTCACCAGGTTGCTGCCGTTGGTGACGACGCGGTCGCCCAATTGCACGCCGCTGACGACCCCGATCGAATTGCCGAAAGCCTGCCCCAACTGCACATCCCGCATGTGGGCCACCTGCTTGCCACCCTCGTCGCGGACCACGAAAACGGCATAGCCGTCCGGCTTGTTCTTGGAGCGGATCACGGCGTTGAGCGGCAGCACAGGCAACTCGACCGGCGGACCGGATTCGCTTACCACGACCGTCGCAATCATGCCGGCTTTGAGCCGGTTGGCGGTATTCGGCACGCTCACTTCGACCTCGAAGACGCGGCTCTTGATATCCGCCGCGGGTGAAATCCGCGTCACACGTCCCTGAAATACGGCGTCCGGAATAGCCTCCGTGCGGACGGGCAAGGAAGCGCCGAGTTTCAGCCGGGGCATCACCACGTCCGACGCTCCGAAGACCACCTTGACAGTAGTGAGGTCGGCCAGAGAGAAAGCCGCCGTGCCCGCTCCGACCAGCGCTCCGGTTTCGATATTGCGCTTCATCACCACGCCACCGAGCGGCGCCTTCAACTCCGTGTCGCGCACGGCCAGCTCCGCATTGGCCAGCGCAGCTTGCGCCTCGCTCACGCGGGATTGCGCCGTCTCGATCTGGCCTTTCGCGGTATTCACCTTGGCGCTGGAGGCGTCTTGTTGGGCCTTGGCGGCGTCGTAATCGGGCTTAGTGAGGCTTTGGCTGGAGAACAGGCTCTGCGCGCGCGCAAAATCGAGGGCTGCCTTTTGCGCCCCAGCCTGCGCCTCCACCAATTGCGATTGGGCCGACTCCAGCATGGCACGGGCCTCGCCCAGTTGCGCGCGCGCCTGATCGGTTTTCACCGTGTAATCCACTTGGCGTAGGGACGCGAGCACCGTTCCCTTGGAGACGAAGTCGCCGTCTTGCAAATCGCGCTCGCGGCCATTTGCGCCGGCCACTTGCCGGATGCGATCCACGTAGCCGCCTACGCGGAAGGCCGCGTCTACACGTGTGTTGGGCTCCACGTTGGCCGAGTAGCGCAATTCATCGGACTGGCTCAGCAGTTCCACGGCTCTGGTCTTCACGGGCGTCAGCGCCTTCTCGTTGCTTTCCGCCCGCTGGCAGCCTGTGGCAAGGCACGCCGCGGCAACGATGGCAAGCAAAGGAAGGGCCGGGTTAACAGGTGGGGCAGGCGCTTTCGCCTGCCAACCGGTTTCTTCACAGCGTCTCGGGAATGTCTTCATTGTCACTCCTCTTCCCCCAGCGCCCGCTCAAAATCGGCTTTTGCCGTCCAGAACGAGAGCAGCGCCTGCTGATACTGATTGTCTGCCTGGGCCAACGACGTTTGGACCTGTAGCACGTCCTTCAGCAACGAAGCCTGCTGGCTGTAACGGTTCTGGGCCACCCGCAGGTTTTCCCGCGCGGTTTCCTGCGCGAGGCGGCCGATCGCCACCAACTGCCGGGCTTCCTGCAGCTTTCGAAACTTGCTGCCCACTTCGATAGCGATCTGATCCTCGGTCTCTTTGAGCGCCAGCGTAGCCTCTTCCACGGATTTGCTCTTCTCGGCCAGCTCATGCCGTTTGCGGCCCCAATCGAAAGGCTCCCAATCGAGCAGCAATCCCACACTGGCGATGTTGGACGGCACGATGCCGCCGTAGTTCACCGGCGAAAAGTAGGTGAAGTTGAGACTCACGCTGGGAATGTATTCCGCTTTCTTGATCCGCCGGTCGAACTCGGCCTGCCGCACTTTCAGGCTGGCCTGGCGCACCTCGGGCCGCCGCTCAAGGGCCAGCCGGCGCGCGGCCGCCAAGTCCGTTTCGGTGGAACTCGCTTCAGGGACCGGACTGACGCTGAACTCCGTCGCGAGTTCGCGGCCCATCAGGCTGTTCAGGTGTTCCTGTTGCGTGGCCAGCGGATTACGCAAGGTGAGGGCGTCGTACTCCGCCTTGGCCAATCGCGTTTTGACCTCCAGGCTCTCGGATTTCAAGGCGACCTGCTGGCTGACATACTGGTCCGTCAGGCGGTCCAATTCGCGGTACAAACGAATGGCCTCTTCGGCACTCTCGAGCGCGCTTTGCGTCTGGAGGATCTGGTAGTAGGCGCTTTTGACGTCGCTCACCACGGTTTGCCGCTTGAGGCGCTCCTGCTCGCGGGCGATTTCCTGGCCGACCTTGAGCTGCCCCAGGCCGAGGCCGATCTGGTATTGCTGCGAGAGCGGCTGATCGACCTTGCCGATCAGCAGGGCGGCCGGCTGCAATGGCGCGCGGATGGTGGTGTTGGCCGCCGGCACCGGCCCAACCCCGGGATACACCCCAAAAGCGCCCTTGGGAAAGAGGAAATCGAGGGCCGTGAGGCGCTGCGAGCCGAGCACATACCAATCGAGCGCGGGCAGACGTTTGGTGCGCGTCGCTGCTAGACGGTCTTCAAACTTCCTCAGCTCGAGATCGGCACTCTTGATGACGCGGTTCGATTCCAGCGCCAAGCGTATGGCCCGTTCGAGCGTCAGGGTCTGTCCGGAAGCCGCCGCGGGCTCCTGGCAGATGCCGCCCGCCTGGAAGGCGAGCGAAGCAACTGCCATTGCCGAGACTGCGGAGCGCATGGATGCACCTCTCTCCTCCGTCTGGAGGAGAAGATAGTTTAGCAGTCCATACCTGAGGAAGAAAGCAGGTGAACTTCTCCGGCACGACGCCCGCATGCGCCAGTGTACGCCGACTGAAGGCCGGCTTAGGCGCGTAGCGCGCCGAGGGACGGCGAGCTGAAGTTCGCCGCAACACGCTAAAAGAGTGCGCCGGGAAATGGCAGAACTCCAGGCCCGCTGAAAAGCCTGGTGCAGCCAGGATTGGCCCCACTTCTGGCTATTTCAACTCCGCCATCATGCCCGGCAAGCTCCACTGCATCTGCATGCCGTTGGGGGCCCAGCCGAACTCCGCGATCATCGCCTTGCCGACGTCCTCCTGACTCTTGCCCTCGCGAATCAGACCGGCCGCGCGGTTGCGCAGTTTCTCGACATTGTTCCGATATGTGAGCAGGCCGGCCTTGTTCGTCACCGGACCGTGGCCGGGAATCACCGTGTCGAAATCGAGCTTCAGCGCTTGGTCGAGCGTCTTGGTCCACTCCACTACGCTGCCGCCACCTGGGTAGTCGATCAGAGGCGTCGTGCCTGCCATCAGGTCGCCGGTATGGATCGTGTGCAGCGCCGGGAAATAGACGATGGCGTCGCCGTTGGTGTGGCCCCGGCCGAAGTAACGCACGCGCACTTCCTTGCCGCCGAGAAACACGGAGCACTCCTCGGTAAACACCACGCGCGCGGGGGCCATGTCGGCGGGGGCGCCCGGCTGCTTGTGCTCGATTATATTGTTGCGCGCATTCACGGTCGAGATGATCTCGGCCGTGGCGAGGAACTTGCCGTTGCCGCCGCTGTGGTCGGAATGATGGTGGGTGCTCATTACGTATCTCACTGGCTGGTTGGTGACGCTCTTCACCTTCGCCGTGATGCCCTCGTAGTCCCGCTCGAACTTGTCGTCCACCAGGATTACGCCCTCGCCCGTGAGATACACGGCGACATTGCCGCCGTCGCCCTCAATTTCGTACAGATCGTCCTTCACCTTGTTGAGAGTCAATTGCGGAGGCTGCCCGCCTTGATTTTGGGTGTAAGCTACCCAGCAGCCCAACAGGAGCAGGGCGCCGGCGGAAGTCCGTGCGACAAGTGTTCGGCTCATGCCTGGACACTATATCAAACTATTGCCGCCGGAGCCGCGGCGCAAGGCGCCGAGGCCCATCGCCTCCAACAGGAATTCAAAACGCGCTTCTGCACGCAGGTTGCCCAGCCGTGGCTCTACCGCCAGCCAGACTAACCAGACATCCCGCTCTTGACGGGCTTTTTCGAGCCATTCGATCGCCCGATCGTTCTGTCCGAACCCCGCGTAGACGATGGCGTGCCAGTACGGCGAGACCGGGCGCTGCGCCGAAAGCCGCTGGAGCCTCTCCAACGTCTCTCCAGCTTCCGCGTTGTTCCCCGCCTCGGCGTAGGCATGCGCCAGAGACGCGACCACGGCGGGTTGCTCGCCGCCGCACGCCAGCGCATTCTGAAACTCGATGAGAGCCTCGTCATACATCCGCATCTGCTCGCAGGCCAGACCCAGCATGTGTTGCGCGGCTGCGAATTTTGGTTCCAGTACCAGCGCCTTCCAGCAGTGCTCCTGCGCTCCCGCAAAGTCGCGTGCCAGATAACGAGCCCAGGCGGCCTCCACATTTACCGCCGGCGAGGTCGCATCCAACTCCTGCGCCCGCCGCAGCTCTTCGAGCGCGCCTTCCGCGTTCCCCATTGACGATAGATGCGACCCATACGCCCGGTGCACCGCCGCACAACTCGCGCTCAGCTCCAGCGCCCTGCGAAACTCCCCATCGGCGCTTTCCCAATCCCAGTCGAGGTACCTCTTCACCGAGGCCAGCGCCGCATGCGCTTCCGCGAGATCCGGGTCGGCTTCGACTGCCGTCAACGCCGATGTTTTGGCGCGCGCCAGCATCTCGCCGGGCGAGGCCATGTTCATCAGCGCAAACAGGCAATAGGTATCCGCCAGGCCCGCATGCGCCGTCCCACAGCCGGGGTCTTCCGATAGTGCGGCCTGGTAATATGCCATGGCCTTATGTAAATCTTCCTGGGTCAGCTTGTTCAAAAAGTACCTGGCCTGCGCACAGTGTTCGTGCGCTCGCGGGCTTATCACGGCGCCCCTGCCCGTAACAACTTCATGCACTGGCGCTATAAAGCGATAACCAAGGCCCGACCGCGTTTCGATGAAACAGGGATTTTGTGAGGAATCGCCCAGAGCCTTGCGTAGAGCATTCACCGCCGTGTTCAAATTATGGTCGAAATTCACAAACAGATCGGGCCACAGGCGATGCGTCAGCTCGGTGCGCGTTATAAAATAGCCGCGATTTCTCAACAGCAATTCCAAGATTTGAAAGGGCTTCCCCTGCAGTTTGATTCGCCGCCCGGATTGGCTCAGACTCCGGCTCTCCAGGTCGGCCTCGAAGGCGCCGAACCGCAGCTTGCGCGACACACAGGTTAACGGCGAGGAAATGACTTCTTCTTGATGTGTCGGCATGCCGGATACTTCGTCTTAACATTAGACGGCAAAACACGCAGAGGGTTATTGTCCGTAAGTTTACCAAAGGAGATTAATCGTGAAAACCGCAAAACACGTGATTATGGTTCTGATGCTGGCCGCTCTCGCGATCGGCGCGACCGCGCCACAAGCCGCCGCGCAGGTAGGGTTGAAGGGGACCTTCGACCTGCCAGTCGAGGCATATTGGGGATCCGCTGTCTTACCCGCCGGGCAATACAAGATCTCGATGAATCTGGATGCCAGCACGACTACCCGCCTCGTTTTTCTGGATGGCGAGGGCATCCACGCCATGATTCTCGCTGGCTCAGCAATCCCCGGCGAAGTCCCCGGCCACAGTTCCCTACAGCTTGAGGAAACCAACGGCGTTTACGTCGTGAGGCGGTTGGATGCCGGTATGGTGGGGCAATCGTACAGTTTTCTCGTTCCCAAGGCTGCGCACCTGAAGGCGGAGCGCGCCAGTTCGTCCACGCCGATCTCGGTTCCCGTTACCGCCAGCAACTGATGGCGAGCCCTGCACGTGGGGGGCGGTCGCCCAATGCTGGGTCCGCCCCGCTTCCTCCCTCCGCGTTTCCATCCCATTCTGCGCCATTCTCCTTGACACTCTAGGAGAGAAGCGTTAGTATCACCCTAAGGACGTCTAGGAGAGTGAATCCTAGATCCTCTAGGGAAAGATATGAACAAACCCGTCGACATCCTGCAAGGCACGCTCGACATGCTGATTCTGAAGGCCGTCTCGCTCGGGCCGCTGCACGGTTACGGCATCCTTCTGCGCATCCAGCAGATTTCGAAGGAAGCGCTGCAGATTCCGCAGGGATCTCTGTATCCGGCGCTCTACCGCCTGGAGCATCGCGGCTGGATCGCGGAGTGGGGCGCCAGCGAGAATAAGCGCAAAGCCAAATACTACAGCCTGACTGGGGCGGGGCGCAGGCAGTTGAAATCCGAGCGCAAGGAGTGGAAGCGCCTGGCGATCGCCATCACAGATGTGCTGACGGCAAAGCCGGAGGGGGTGTGACATGCTGGCGCGAGTGCGATCCTGGTGGCGCGCTCTGACGCGGCAGTCGCGTCTCGAAGAGGAAATGGCTGCCGAGATGGACAGCCACATGGAACGCTATGCCGCGGACCTGGCCGCTCGCGGAGTGGAGCCCGGGGAGGCGCGGCGACGGGCGCGGGTCGAATTTGGCAGCGTGCCGGCGGCCGCTGAAGAGTGCCGCGAGGCGGTCGGCCTGCGCTGGCCGGACGAATTCATTCGAGACTTGCGTTACGCCGCACGCGTGCTGCGAAAAAGCCCCACGTTCACCGGCGCGGCGGTGGCCACGCTGGCTCTCTGCATCGGGGCGAATACGGCCCTCTTCAGCGTGGTGGATGCAGTATTGCTGCGGCCGCTGCCGTATCCGCAGCCGGAGCGGCTGTTCTCGGTGGCCCGGCATTTTCAAGGCAAAGGCTCCAACGCCTACCAGACGAATCTGTGGGGTGCGGCGTGGGAAGGAGTGCGCGATCACGCCAGTTATGTGGACGCAGCCGTGTTCAGCGATGGTTCGATGGGCGTCAACTTTGCGGCGGGAGGACGCGTCGAGTACGTCAAGCAGCAACGCGTTTCGGCGGGCTTCTTTCGTGTGCTGGGCATCGCGCCGCTCATCGGGCGAGAGTTTTCGGCGGATGAAGACCGCCAGGGCGGGCCGGCAGTCGCGGTGCTGAGTTACGCGCTGTGGAAGCGGGTCTTTCGCGCCGACCCCTCGATTGTGGGACAGGCAGTGACGTTGCGCGGCGAGCCGCACACTGTGGCCGGCGTGCTGCCCGCGCACTTTCAGAGCAGCGTTCCGGCCGACCTGTGGACGCCGCTGCGTCCTTCCCGGGAGGGCGAAGGCGGGGGATCCAACTATGCCGTGGTGGCGCGTTTGCGCTCCGGCGCGACGTGGGCGCAGGCTAACACACAGCTAGAGGCGCTGGGGGCGCCCCTCTTGCGCGAGTTCGGGCAGGACCCTTCCACGGAACACCTCCGCTTGATCTCGTTCCAGCGCGGTATGAGCGAATACGTACGCCAGCCGCTGCTGATTTTATGGGCCGCGGTAGGGCTGGTGTTGGTGATTGGCTGCGTAAATATAGCCGGACTGCTACTGGCGCGGGCGGCCGGGCGTACGCGCGAGATGGCCACCCGCATGGCGCTGGGCAGCGGCCGCGCGGCGCTGATCCGGCAAATGCTGGCCGAGAGCGTGGTGCTGGGCCTGTGCGGCGGGGCGGCCGGCGCTGTCCTAGGGTGGCTAGGAGTGAAGGCTCTCAAGGCCTTGATGCCGGCCAGTTTGAACGTATGGCAGGCAGTGGAACTCGACTGGCGCGCACTGGCTGCCACCGCTTGCGCGTCGATTGCGGCGGGCATCCTATTCGGCCTTTATCCTGCTTTGGCGGCCAGCCGGCTGGAGATCCGCGCGGCACTGGGCGAGGCCGGACGAGCCGTGGCCGGCGGACGCAACCCGTGGCCGCGCCGCCTGCTGGTGGCCAGTGAAGTGGCGCTGGGCGTGGTGCTGCTGGTGGGCGCCGGTTTGCTGATCCGCACGTTTGCCCATCTGCAGGGCCTCGATCCGGGCTTCGATGCAAAGAACATAATCACGGCGCAGCTCTCGCTGCAGGATGCGCGGTATGCGACCAACCAGCGCGTGAACCAGCTTTTCGACAAAAGCCTCACGCGCATTTGCGAATTGCCGGGTGTGGACTCGGCGGCGGTAGCCCTCAGCTTACCCTACGAGCGCGCGCTGAACACGGGGTTCAAGCGCCTGGATGGTCCGCATCCGGACACGGAATCGCAGATCACCAATATGTTCTACATCACCCCCGAGTTCTTCCGGGTGCTGCGCATGCCGTTGTTGCGGGGGCGCGTTTTCACCGCCGCGGACAGCCGCACCACGGCGGAGGTCGCGGTGGTCAGCGAAGCCTTCGTGAAGATGTACATGCGCGGCGACGATCCGGTCGGCCGTCACCTGGGCGACGACGGCGACCGGCGCGAGATTGTCGGCGTGGTCGGCGATATCCAGCAGAAGAGCGGCTGGGGAGACGGCGCACCGACGGCGGCCATGCCGGACATCTACATTCCAGCCACGCAGGTGGACGACAAGTTCATTCCACTCGTACACACCTTTTTCTCGCCGAACTGGATCGTGCGCACGGCGGGATCGCCGGAGGGCATCATCGCGGGAATGCAACGCGCTATCCAAGCGGTGGATCCGCAGCTTCCGTTTGCGGGCTTCCACAACATGGAGGACGTCCGTTACCGGTCGCTGGCGCAGGAGCGTTTTCAGGCGGTGCTGCTAGGCGCGCTCGCGGGGCTGGCGCTGCTGCTCGCGGCGGTGGGGATTTACGGATTGATCGCCAACTCGGTGGCGGAACGTACTCGCGAGTTGGGTATCCGGCTGGCGCTGGGCGCGACCGTGTCGCAGGCCATGCGCGCGGTGGCGCTGCCGGGGGTGGCGCTGGCACTGGCGGGAGTCATGGTGAGTTCCGTGCTCGCGGGATTCGCCTCGCAACTGCTGCGGCACCTGATATGGGGCGTGCGCCCGGGGGATCCGCTCACGTTTGCGGTGGTAGGGATCGGCTTGCTCGGAGTGGCTGCCGCCGCGAGCTTCTTGCCGGCGTTGCGGGTCACACGACTGAATCCGGCAGAGACACTGCGGCAGGAGTAGCTACTTTAGGCGAGCGACGCTCGCCTGGGGCAAACTTCGTTCGCCGACACAGCAAACTAGAGTTCGCTGTTGGCAGGCGAAAGCGCCTGCCCCACCTTCTTGCACAACAGTGGCACCCAGGCACTCTTTGGGAAGATATAGAAACTCCACCGGCGAGCGACGCTCGCCTGCGCTGGCAGGAGTGCCAGCGCCGCGCTACCTCACTACCACTTTGTCGGCTGCCTGGTTGTCGTACTCGTCTTCGACACGCACGGCCAGTGTGTGCTCGCCGGGCGCGACGTGGTCCAGAGTCAAATCGTAGGCCAGTTCGGGCGAATCGGAAAGCCCGGTCACCGGGGAAACCAACGTCCAGTCCCCGCCATCCAGCGAGTACTCGGCTTTCTTGATGTTGCTCAGCGCGTCGGCAGCGCTCCAGGTGGCGTGCAGCTTGCCGGCGGTTTCCGTGGCGGCCAGTTTCGCGATCTTCGGCGGCGTATTGTCAATGAGAAAAGGGTCGCTCTCCGCCGAAGTGGACAGGGCTTCCGCGGGCGGATTGCTGGGCAGGTCGGACGAGGTCACGCGTATGCGGTACTCTCCGTCGGGGAACGCGGTCGAATCCCAGCTCAAGTACTTCTCTTTCACTTTGTCCTTGAGCAGCTTCCAAGTCGTCTCCTGGACCCCACGGATCTCCACCGTGTGGATCAGCGTGTCGCCGTTGTCGTCCGCGGCGGCCCAACGCGCGCCGATGAAGCCCTTGGCGTATTGCATGGAGGGCGTGCCTAAGTCGAGCGACAGCGTGGATGAAGACGCGGACGGGGCCTTGCCGATAGGCGGCAGGGTGAGCGTCTGCGAGGGCGTCAGCGTTAGGGACGGCGCCGGGAATTTGTAATTGGCCGGCGTAATTTCGATCGCCTCGATGCGCGGGGGCACGTTCCGTTGCAGATAGGCTACATCCACGGATTCCAGCTCAGGCGATTGCGCGCCGCCCGCTGCCAACGTCGCCTTGCACTGTATGAAACGCGCCGGAGGCGAGGTGATGCGATCTCCCTTGGTGGATGTGATGGGCGCCGACCACACGCTCCAGTTCTTCTGCGGCTGGTCGAGGTTCCCGCTGCGCGTGGCGATGGCAATGCTCCCACCCCGCAGGTTGGCTTCAAAGCTCAGCCGGCCCCATTGCGAGAAGAAGCCCGCATCGAACACATCGCTTTCGAGCGAGCCTTCGTGCGCCAGGCCGGGACCGATCCGATAGATCTTGCCTACGTTGCCCGAAGCTGCGTACAGCGTGCCATCGGCGCCGCTTTGAAAAGCGGTGATCTGTGTGCAGGGCGCGTTAACCAGCGTGGTGTACAGCACGTCGGAGTCGATACGATAGATGTAACCCTTGTTGCCGGACCCCAGCAGCGCGTGCCCCTGCGCATCGAAAGCAATGGCGTAGATGACATCCTGGGCGTGGCTCCAGACTTTTTGCGGATTACCGCTGGGATCGATGCGATAGACGTCGCTCCCGGTTACCGATATGTTGCTCGAAGGGTTCAATGTTGCCGGCGGCGGCGCCGGTGCGCGGAGCTGCGGTTGGGTGCCGGGCGTGGCGGGAGCGGGCGCCGGCGCAGGGGGCGGAGGTGGCGGCGGCGCCGCAGAACCCTGCTTGCTGCCCACACCGGCTGCATAGATAGAGCCGTCCTTGGCCACCGCCACGGCAGTGACTTCCTTCTTGCTCATCTGGTACAGTACGAAGCCTTGGCCTGAGGGCGACACGCGCACGACCAGCCCGCCGGGATCGGTACCCAGAATAACGTTTCCAGCCTGGTCCACGGTCATCGACCGGACGTGCGTCTCGTCGCTCTGGAAAAAGACGCTGCCGTGACCGTCCGGCCGGACGCGGTGAACCGCGCCCTGGTCTCCGGTAGCCACGAACAAGTCGCCTTCTTTGTTGAACGCTAAAGCCCAGATGTACTTCGTGTGAGGCTCGTAGAAGACCTCGATTTTGCCGTCCGGCGAGAAGCGGTAGACCTTGCCGTCGGGAGCGGTGGCCACGTACACCCGGTCCCGGGAATCGATCGCGATGGCGGGAATCTGCAGGCCGTCCAGCTCGGCCAGCGTCTTCTTCTCGCCTTTGGGGGATAGCCGGTATAGCTTGGCGCCGGGACCGCCTCCCGCATACACGTTGCCTTTGGAGTCGCGCGCCAGCGCCCATAGGTAGGCCGACGAAGTATCGTAGACTTCGCGGAACTCGGGCGCCAGCGTCACCAGGCCGTCGCTGCGCAGCGACAGATCCTTGAGGATGCCCTTCTCGAAATTGGCGTATTCGCTCTGGGTCCAGGTGCGGGTCTGGCCCGCGTGGCATGGCAGTGCGAGGATAATGAGTCCATAGAGTAGAACGGGTAGGCCTGTCCTACCCGGCATTTTATATTGCATTGTCAGTGGTATCTGCTCCCTTACTTCACAGTGATCTTGAGTGAGTAACTGCCGGTGATGACGTAATCGAACGGTAGGGCCATCTGCTCCGAGGCGCTCTCCGGAGAAGTGATCAGCGAGCGGTTGGAAGCACGCCCGGCCTGCATCACATTCAAGACCGACGCCGGGAGGCTGGGCAGAGTCTTATCGTCGTAATAGGCCGTGGGGCTCGATTCCAAAAGCGATACATACAATTTGTTATTGCTGCGCTCCTGGTTGATGAGCGAGACCGTCTGCGGCAGATCCATGTAGTGGTTCATCATGCCGGCCATGCTCTGCATGCGGTTGATGGTCTCGGCGTCGCTCAACAGGATGCGGTGCTCGCCCTTCGCCAACCCGGCGGGTATTTTGACAGTGAAATCGCGCTCGATGCTCTCGCCGCGGTAGGGCCGCACGAACACCTTCACCGGCACATCCTCGCCGGCGCGCACCTCTGGAGTGGCCGCCCAGGCATTCTCAATGCTGGCCACGCGGCGCTCCGGAAGCAGGTCCACGGTCACGCTGACCCGCTTGATGCTGGGCGGATTCACCGCATTCAGATACAGACGGTTGAACTTGTCGCCCCACCACCCGGCCAGCAGCATGGGCGCGGGCATGGGCATCTCGCCGGAGGCTTGCATGGTCGAGAGCGACAGGCTCGGCCCGCTGTTCAACTCCACGTTGCCGCTCAGCCGGTAAGTAGCCTCGTCCACGAATTCGTTCAACTCGGAGATGGAATTGAACAGCGTGACCATCATCAGGTATGGCGTCCACTTCTGCTGTACGAAAACATTAAAGCGGAAGGCCTTGTCGCTGCGCACCGCACCGTTCTCCCCCAACGAGCGCACATCGACGGTGACCGGGATCATGTCCGACTCCTGGCCCAGCACGCCCATGATGCCGCTGTGGCGGTCCTGATGCAGCGCACCTACGATGTCTGTGGCATTGGCGAACTTGTTCGGCTGGAATTGCGAGGCCAGCGTCATCAGGACTTCACCCTTGCTCATGGGCATATCCACCGGCCCGAGATTGAAGAACGGATGCCCGAACGCCAGCACGCGCTGCCCGTCGTTGTAAGTCACGGTGCCCAGGCCAGTGATGCTCATGTCGCCGGAAACAAGCACGCCGGCAACCGGATCGCCCGGGTGCAGCGAATTCTGCCAGCCGGCCACGGGCTTGGCGGTATAGGTCGCGCTCGCGGCGCCGCCGCCTTGCACCGCCGTGATACCCAGTTGCTGGAACAGCGGACCGAAATTGCGCAGCACGTTTTCCGCGAAACCGGCGAACATCAGCGGGGTCTCGATAGGCACCATCATAGGCAACTGCTGCAGCAGGTTGGGCGACGCGCCCGCGGCCACCGCTCGCGCCAACAGGTCACCGGGCACCGGCGCTGCGCTGCGCACCGCGACTTTATCGGGCGTCCGGGCGTCGGCCGGGCGCGATTGGTCAAGATCGTTGATCTCCAGCATCAACTCGGCGGGTGTAATTCCGCAGATGGCATCCGGCGAAAACACGCTGAGCCGCAGCGCCACCGCGCCCAGCAGCTTGCCATCGATGTAGACCGGGCTGCCGCTCATACCGCCGGCCACGTTCGTGCGCACGGCTTTGCCGCCCAGCTTCGCCAGGATGATGTCCTGCCGCGGTCCCCACTGGTTCTTCCACAACCCGATAATCTCGACGGGTATCGGTTCGGGCTCCGTGCCGGAAAAGACCGTCCAGGCGGTGCCCTGCATGCCGGGCCGCAGGTCGGCGGTCTTGAAGATCTCTACTTTGCCGATCTGGGGACGCTGCGGTGCGGGATCGTCAGCGAACAAGGGGAAAGCCAGGGCCGCGATACACGGCAGCATCGCGGCGATTGGGTGCTTCATTTCTTTCAGGGACTCCGTTACAACCATTGTACTATGGCGGCGGCAGCGTCCCGGCGCGGGGTGGTCGACGGATCCCGATGAACCGTGGCCCGTCCCGTGACCGCCATTTGCCAGCCTGCGAATTTGACGTTGCGGCCGGAGTGGGGTAGGATGTGATTGCGGGGTGGAGCAGTCTGGTAGCTCGTTGGGCTCATAACCCAAAGGTCGGTGGTTCAAATCCACCCCCCGCAACCAA
>Ga0181532_10000104_pt1 | contig 80901 bp, 70 predicted proteins | sample PEATcosm2014_Bin_33_FD_119768 | JGI IMG/M metagenome (GOLD analysis project Ga0181532, IMG submission 119768) | Peatland microbial communities from MTU Mesocosm Facility, Houghton, MI, USA - PEATcosm2014_Bin11_30_metaG | ecosystem: Environmental > Terrestrial > Soil > Wetlands > Peat | place...
ATCGCTCCCCCAGTGGCCCCAAACGCCGTGTAGGTGTAGGCATTGCTGAGCCACACTCCATTCACCTGCGAGTACAGCGTCGCATAGACCGGGGTGCCGTTGGTGGGCAGACCGTTAACCGTCGTGGTCAGCACATTGCCAAGATTCCCCGATTGAGAGTACTGGTTCCCGCCCGGCGTGCTGCCCACATCCAGCCAGTACGCGTTAGCGCCCGCGCCCGCCGTCCAACTGAACGTCACGCTGCCGCCCGTCAACGTCGCACCCGGAGCCGGCGACGTTATCGTGCCTTTGCTGGCACTCCCCCCAAACGCCGTGTAGCTGTAATCGATGTGTTGCCAGGTTCCGCTGAGCTTGTAGTACCAGCGCGCCCAGACCGTGCTGCCGTCTTCGGGTAGAGAGTTCACAGTTTGCGACAAGGTGGAAATGGGCAGGCTACCGGATTGGTAATACTCGTTCCCTCCCGGTTCCTTACCTACATCCAGCCAGTAAGCGGCAGCGCCGGTGTAGCCATACCACTGGAACACCGCTGAGGTGCCGCTCAGCGTAGAACTGTTAACCGGACTATAGATTCCCGGTGAACCAGCCGCAGCCAGGAAGGTGACCGTCTGCATGACCCACGGCCCCGAAACGGTCAGAGGCGCCCAAGAGTGATAGCTGCCAATAACGTTGACCAGTTGATCCGCCGCAAGGTCCGAGTTCGGCGAGGTGATGGTTCTGATGGTAAAAGGCGCACCTGCCATGATGTTGCCGGTGTTCACCGTATTCGCCCCGATAATCAGTTCATTCGCGGCGGTTGTCGTGACGAAGCCGCTGTCGGCAATGTTGCTGTTTCCGCTAGCGCCAACAGATACATCCAGCGGGTTCGACGTAGCCACTCCGCTGTATTCGAGAATTCGCACATCGGGCAGGACTGCTCCTTGATTAAAGGTAACCGTTACCGTGTTGGTGCTGCTGCCCACAATGTTCTTGGCATAGTAGATAGACTCGCTCAAAGCAGTGCCAGTGGTTGGACCGATCGCAAGCGTATAGGTGTTTCCCGCGGAATCGGTAACGGACTTCACGGTGGCCGTACTGTCGTTCCAACCGACGATTACAACGTTCAGGTCACCGGCCGTTTGCGCTGTCGAATAGGCCACGTTCACTGTGGCTGTGGTCGACTGCGGCGTTGCTGACACCACCTGAACGAACTGAATTCCTTGGAAGGGCGGAGGATTCAGGCCATAGACTTGCAACTGACCAGAAAACGAACCCACGTACACTTTCCCATTCGCGATCGTGGGCGGATTGAACTTGGCATAGTTGCCTACGTTATCGCGTGTGAGGTTCTGGGTGCTGTCCCATAGCTCCGTCGTGAGATTTGTGGCGTCGAAAGCTCGCAGGACGCCAAGCACTGGAACTCCAGTAGCTACCCCGGAAAGTGGCGCCGAAGACCATACTATGCCTGTACCCGTCAAGTTATCGTTAGCCGACAGAGAAAGGGCAGCCGCGTTAGAGAATCCGGAACTGTTCTGAATTGTGCTTTCGGAAACTGGAGTGGTTTGGAAGAGAGATCCTGTGAACTTGAAGGCTTTCAGAGAATCCGACTTCCCCCAGATATAGACGACGGGCCCGTTGTTTGGACTGTTCCAGTAGATAGGCGAACTGAAAAAGGGTGTGTTGGTTGCCGAAAACTCCTGCACATCATCGTCGACAGACGAGTTGTAGTGGCCCATATCAGTGGAATTCACCACACGAAAAATCGAGTCCTTACCCAAACCCACAAGCAGCGAAGTTCCTGGCATCAGCATGGGACCGCCGGATCCCAAATCTGTGTTATCTGCGGCCAGCGTTGCCTGATTGTACGGGGTGAAATAATCCGCCACCGTCAGACTCGATCCACTAAACTTCACGAAGGAGTCGCCGTAGTCTGCGCCGCCTGTGTTCGCGGTGAAGTCGCCATTTCCGGTCATTGTATAGACATTGCCGCCGGCGTCGGCCACCAGGCCCTGCCCGCAGGACCAAATTCCACCATCGTCTCCGTTCGGCGTGACGCTGAAGATTGCCTCTTGCTGCAAGTTGGTGGCGTTGTAGCTCATGACCCATCCATGCCAGGTACCAATGTCGCCGACCGAACCAAAGGCAATGTAGAGGACCCCATTCACAAGCAGCAAAGAGGGGCGCTGATGATGATAGGTTGGATTGAATGTCAATGTGCCGCCTGAGCTACCTGTCCCGGTTCCGCCTACCTGTCCCGTGATCTCTACCGGTCCCCCAAGCTGTTCAATTCCAGACGTCAAAGCTAACGCATGAAGGTAATCATGATACGTGCTGTTGCTGGTATTCTTAGTCCTGGTTACGACGTAGATGATTCCCGGAGTCGAAGTCGTATCGATTACGGGCGTGGCGGTAATGCCAATCTCCGGGCTTATATCGTAATAAGGACAATCGCTGGGATTAGTGTCGCCAGTGATGATGCAGATGTCTTCACTGGGCACTGACGTCCCTAAGTTCACTTGCCATAAGGGCGCCGAAGCGTTGGGGTCGTCGGCATCAAACGCATACACACTGTTGTGTTGCGTTGCGACGTACACCACGTTGTGGGTCGCGCCTTGAATAGTGAGCCCTGGAACATACAGCGGCTGCGCGTTGATGAACCCATCGACCGTGCGCCAGAAAAGCTTGCCGAAACTGCTTTGGTTTACGTTCGAAGTGTTAAGGACAGTTTCATTCAGGTTCTGCCCGGTGCGCGCATTATCATTGTGCTGCGTCAGAACTGAAACTTGGCCAACGCCCAGAATCGCGCTGAAGAGAGTAAGAGTCAGCAGGCTGACTTTAGCAATTCGCATTACATGGTGCTTCATTTTCTTCTCTCCAAAACGGAACCTGTACTTTGGACCATGGGAGTGATTTTTTGGGACCGAGGCTCATTCTTGATCCGTGAAACTGGGAAGCGACACGGAATAAAGTTGGTCCATGGGACCCTCAGTATCCCCGGTCTCTCACCTCGACGTCTTTGTTTCCGTGGCCGATGAAGGCTCAAGCCTCGCCAGGCCGCGCTGCAGATCAAGGCATTGATTTCAGTGATTTGATCATAGGACGGATAGAGATGTCCGTCACCTCGGCCGTGGGCGGGAGCATCAGGGTGTGCACTACGACGGAGGCTACATCTTCCGGTTGCAATAGCGCTTCTGGATCATACTCGCGTCCTTCCTGCTGAAAGAGCGCCTCCTGCATCGGCGTTGCAGTGCGCCCGAGGTAGAGCGTCAGGACACGGATTCCCTTCGGATTGACCTCTTCGCGCAAGCTATCGGCGATCGCCTTCAAGGCGTGCTTGGTGGCACCGTATTGCCCCACTTCCGGCCGTTTTGCTGCCACCCCGGCGCTGGAATTGATAAATACAATTTGCCCACGCGTGGTCGTCAACAACGGCAGCAACTGCTGCGTTAACATGTACGGCGCGCGGACATTTGTCGCATATTGGAGGTCGAGGTCCTCAATGCGAGCACGCTCCATTGTGTCTTGATAGATAACACCGGCACAGTGAATCAAGATGTCGAGTCTTCGGGCTCTTGCTTCCAGGTATCGAAGAAGTGGGTCAAGGTTCTTTCGATCTGTGAGATCGATCTGAAAGCTCTTCGCGCTCGACTGTCGCTCAACCGCTGTAACCGTCTCCGCTAGTGCGATGGGATTCCTTCCGACCAAGCACAATTGCACCCCCCGGTGCGACAAGGCCAGTGCGATCGCGCGTCCAATCCCGCCGCTCGCCCCGGTCACGACGGCTACACGGCCAACAAGATTGCTGTTCTCGTTGATTCTTTTTTTAAGCTTACGTGGGGCGGCAATTCTCAAAGTTTCTGCTCTCGCTCAGAAGTTTACAGTTGGTTTGCCAAACTCTCATGGCCGCCTCTAGCGAGGACAAGAGTCTCTCGGGAAGGTTGACGAGTTCTGGGCGGCTAAGACTGCCATTCTTGCCGCAGAGAATCGGTGGTTTGTTGCCGTTCATATCACCAACTTACGGCAGTAAAAGGCCTCGGCATAACCGCTGGGGGCATTGCATTCCATTCCGCGCAAGCGCATAAGTGAGAGAAATGTATCTTGTTGAAACCATGGCTTCGTGCGCTGAGACTGGAAGGCGTCCATGATGTAACGAACCTTCTTCTGATAAACGTCCGTCTCGAGCGGCACAAACACTCTCGGCTGTCCCATGTCACCGTCGTATTTCGGGATCTCGTACTCCAGAATTAAATGGTTCCGAAAAGTATTCCAGGTTAACTCTGATACCAGGCGGTGATCTTGGTGCGCATCTTTTCCATTATGAGTGAAAATCAGACTTGGATTTATCTGCTTCAACTCCTTTTCAAAGATCGTCTTCACCTCCGCCCCCACATAAGGCATGAACCCGTCCTGGAAGGTCTTCAGCAGTAATGTCTTCACCCGCGAGCCAGCGAACAATTCAGCTGCGCGCCGTGCCTCAGTTTCGCGTACTCCAGTCGCACTGAACACCACCCAGTGAAAGTTGCAGTCTGGGTATTGCTCGGCCAGCCGGAGGATGGCGCCGCCGCCGCCGATTTCTATGTCATCCGAATGACAGCCCAGGCAAAGAACTTCCAGTGCCCGCTTCGACCCCACATCGAGGTTCAGGTTAATCATGAGCCAGCTGAGACCACTTCCAAAAGATTGGATTGCCCGTTGGCAGCGTGGTTCCACACCTTCCACGGAGCTGTACCCTGACTCAGTTCTTCAAGATGTTGCTTATCTTTAAAGGTATCCATGCATTGCCAGAAGCCAGTGTACTTGTACGCTAAGAGGGCCTTCTTCTCAATCAGGCGCTGAAACGGCTCGCGCACGAGTTCCTCGCCCGGCTGGATATGGCGGAAGATCTCATTGCGCATCGCGAAGAAGCCACCGTTGATCCAAATGTCGGTGCGGCTCAACGGACAAATCTCCCGGACCATTCCACCATTTTCCGAGTGGACAATGTCAAAGCTTGCTGTTGGCTGTACCAGCAGCAACGAAGCAACCGCTTTGCTCTGCCGGAACGTGTCCAGCATCGCCGGCAGCGGAACGTCGCTTAACCCATCACCGTAGTTCGCGAGAAACATTTCTTCGTTCTGCACGTACGGCTCTATAGCCTTCAGACGTTGACCGATGTTGGCATTAGCACCCGTCTCCACAAAGGTGATTGTCCAGTCATCGATGTCGCGGTTCAGAAACTGGACGTTCTTTCCGCCCTGCGACCAAACAAAATTGTTGGAGACGGATTCATCGTAGTGGAGGAAGTAGTCCTTGATGCAGTTGCCCTTGTATCCGAGGCACAGAATGAAGTCCTTGTGACCGAAGTGGGCATAGTACTTCATCAGATGCCACAGAATCGGTCGCATCCCAATTTGCACCATGGGTTTGGGGACGTCATCGGCGTATCCCCTGAGCCGCATTCCGGCTCCTCCGCAGAAAAGAACTACTTTCATGGTAACCCTCCGCCCTCAACAGACCGTGACTTTCGGAATTGGCACAACAAAGCTGCCGCCCCACTCCCGGATGAACTGCAGCTGCTCTATGATTTCGTCTTTCAGGTTCCAGGGCAGGATCACGATATACTCCGGCTTGGTCTCGCGGATCCGGTCCGGATGATAAATCGGAATACGACTGCCCGGCAGGAATCGCCCTTGCTTGTAGGGGCTGCGATCCACCGTGTACTCGATCAGATCCTTCCCGATGCCGCAGTAATGCAACAAAGTGGCGCTCTTGCCCGGCGCGCCATAGCCGGCCACCTTTTTGCCTTGCATCGCGGCAGTGAGCAGGAAATCCACGAGCGCGAACTTCGTTTCCTTCACCTGCTGCGCGAACCTCTCGTAACCTTTCACCTTGTCGAGCCCGGCTCGGGCTTCGTCGGCCAGCACCTTGCTCACGTTTGGCTCGACGGGATGGGTCTTGCTTTCCGCTCTGCACGCATAGACGCGGAGCGATCCACCGTGCGATCTCAATTCCTCCACGTCGAACACTTTCAGTCCGTGCGCCTCCATGATCTTGATCGTGCTGAGCAGCGAGAAGTACGAAAAGTGCTCGTGGTAGATCGTGTCAAACTCGTTGAGCTGGATCAGTTGCAGCAGGTGGGGAAATTCGAGCGTCAGCACCCCTTCGGGCTTCAGAATCACCTTGAGCCCTTCGACGAAGTCATTCAGATCCGGAACCTGTGCCAGCACGTTGTTACCAAGCACGAGGTCGGCGCAGCGGCCTTCGGCGGCGAGTTCTTTGGCCAGCTTCGTTCCGAAGAAGCGTACCAGGGTGGGAACGCCCTTTTCGACAGCTACCTTCGCAACATTCGCGGCCGGTTCAATCCCCAGCACCGGCACATCGCGCTTGACGAAATACTGCAGCAAATAGCCGTCATTGCTGGCCACCTCCACCACGAAGCTGTTGCGGCCTAAACCGAAGCGCGTCTTCATGGCCTCACAGTACTTATCACAGTGTTTGAGCCAGGAGTCGGAAAAGGAAGAAAAATACGGATAGTCGCTAAAGATCTTCTCCGGAGTCTCATATTCCTCCAACTGCACCAGCCAGCACTTTTCGCAAACCAATACATGAAGCGGATAGTAGGTTTCACCGCGGTTTAGGTCAGCAGCCGAGGGATAAGTCTCACACAGCGGAGACAATCCTAGATCGACAAACGTCCGTTGCAGATCGCTGCCGCAGAAGCGGCAAGTCTTGGCTGCCGCCATCGGCTGAGTTTCAAAAGAAGGCATTGTCGTCGTCATGAGTCTCCTTCAGGATGAGATCAGTTCAGGCAAGCGAGGGTGTCTCAACACGCTGCTGGCTCCACCGCAAAGAGCGGTCCAGTTGCCCGGCTTTCTGCAGGCGTTGGATCTGGCTAATCCGCACGTAGCGGCCACGTTCCATGTCTTCGGCTGTGAGCCCGACAGCACGATATGCATCGTAGAGTTCCTGCGCGCCTTTGCGGGCAGTCCACTCCGGACGGAAGTTCGGCAGCATGCGCTTAATCTTGTCGCAGGTCACGCGATAACAGCGCTTGTCAGGGCCGCCGCCGGGAGCGTACTCCACATGGCATCCGGGCACGGTTTCCGCGACGATGTCCGCCAGTTCGCGAATCCGGTAATTTTCTTCGGTACGGCCAACATTGAAAGTCTCGTTGTGAATCCGATCGCGCGGCGCTTCGAGTACCGCCACAACCGCAGCGATGATGTCGCGAATATGTGCGATGGGACGCCAGGGCGTACCATCGCTTTTGATAAGAATGCGACCCGTCGTACAGGCCGAGGCCACCAGGTCGTTCAGAACGATGTCCATCCGCAACCGCGGAGATGCACCATAGGCGGTGGCATTTCTCATGTAGGTGGGGCTGAAATTCACGTCTGCCAAGGCCCTGATGTCACGTTCAACAAGAACCTTCGACTCGCCATAGGGAGTGACTGGGTTGAGCGACGCACTTTCATCCAGGAAGCCGTCGCCCGCCGCACCGTAGGTGCTGCACGAAGAGGAGAAGACGAAGCGCTTCACACCGGCCGCTTTGGCGAGTTTTGCCAGCTTCACCGACGCGAGATGGTTAATGTCATAGGTGAGCTGTGAGTCGAGATTTCCCAGTGGATCATTCGAGAGCGCAGCCAGATGCACGACCGCGTCGAAGCCTTCCAGATCTGCCCTGGTAAGATCGCGGAGATCCTTGCGCACTTCCGGAATTGCCGGTGACGCGTCTCCGAAATCGCAACCAGCGAAGAGATCGGTGTCGAGGCCACTAACCTCATGGCCAGCCGAACGCAGAATAGGCGCCGCTACGGCGCCGATGTAACCCTTATGACCAGTCAGCAGAACTTTCATGTGACTCCCTGTCTCGGAGAGACTTGATGCTTGTGCTCGCGAAGCGCCCAGTCCGGGTCAAACGGAACGTCTCATCGCCCAAGTTGATGCCACTGCAATAGGCTCCCTAACCGCAATACAAAAAAAAGCCTTACGCAATGGGGAAGAACAAAGAACAGAGGATGCTATCTGCAACCATCCTCACACACATCTTGCCTAGTCGCAATGGCTCGATCGTCACCGTGTGGAGGTAACCGTTCACTGGTTACCCTGGGTCTTTGCTCCCGCTACCTTGGCGGTCGCCGCGCTAGCGGCTCTTCGACCAGCCGAAACCTCCCGATGCGAACTGCCAGCCGGGGCTGCCTCCGAAGGCTCGCGGTCGGCTATCGCGGACAGCAGGCCACTCTGGCACAGCGACTCAGCCGCATTGTGGATCGCCGCGAACGGCAAACCAGAGCGCTCCGCAATGTCCAGCAGCGTGTTTTCTCCGTCAGAAAAATTGAGCACCCACAGTCGCGCATTGATCTCCGTTCCGATCGACTCGCCGCCAGTGGAACGATAAAGGTTTCGCTTTCCCAGTTGAGGTTCGCAGTATGGGCTCAAATTACGGTAACGCCGGTTGTTCTCCAGCACATCCGCAATACCGACGCAGACCCGAAGTGACCTTGCCAGCTGCATGGGCTTAATGAAATCGAGATTGTCGGCAGAAGTGTGGTACTCCGGAAAGGTTCCCCAAACGCTTCGCATTAGACAACCGACGGCAAGGTTGAAACCCGGTGAGCAATACTGCCGCTCGTCGTAACCGTAAGGCGAGAAATCCAGAACTTCCGACGCTTCGCCACAGTGCTTCAAAACATGGGCTGCCGCGCGGTCGATCTCCGTGCCTCCGCGGCGGCTCTTCTTGTAGTGGAAGCCACCTTTGTCACCAATTCCCGTTAAGACCAAGCCGTGGCGGATGCTACCAACTTTCACCCGGTTTCGCGCCAGCCAGGTGATAGCGCCGATCGTCCCCGGGATGAAAACGAATCGGTAGGAATAACGAAGCTCCTCCCTGGATAACAGGTCCGCTAGGAAGGTGGCAACGGCCAGCCCCGACAGATTGTCATTCGCCAACGAGGGATGGCACGCATGACACGAGATCAATACCTCTTCGCTCGATCTCCCCGGCAAATAGTACTCGCCATAGGTCAGGTTTCCGTCTTCGAGAGTGGCGTCGATAAAAACTTCGTAGTCTCGGTCTTCCAGGGTCAGAAGTTGTTTGTGCGACAAGCAGAATCCCCAGTTGGGCTGATAGTACGAAGTACGGTAAGGGATCCACTCAGGACGATCGGACAGAGAGAACAGATGCGGCTTCAGTTCGCTCAGCGCCATTGTCCTATGCACTGGCATGCTGTAGTTCATTACGTGCAGATTGTTATGCTGAAAATCCACCACCCGCTGCCCGCCTGGAATCCTTATGTAAGCGTCCCGGATGTTCCATTCCTTCGGAACCGTCCAGTCGAATACTGGGGTTCCGCTCGCGACTTCGAAAATCTGGAGTGCAATGTGCTGCTTGATCATGTCCAGCGTCTGCCGAATCCCGTCCCCGGTGATGCTCCGGCATATCGGAAACATCTTGGCGGCAAAGGCGTGCAGTTCCCCGCCAATTGAGCCCAGTTCACTCTCGTCGAACTTTCTTAGCAGGTTCATTTTCAACCTTCAAAATCTGGGCAGGTTCGATCCCGCTCGGAAACTACTTCAATCTTCTCAGGCCACTCGATCCGAAAGGCCGGATCGTCGAACCGCACTCCGCGAGACAGTTCAGGATAATAGAACTCTGACATCTGGTAGAACACCTCAGTGTTGTCCGTCAGCGTCAGGAGCCCGTGCGCGCATCCTTCCGGGATGTAGAGCATGCGGCGGTTCTCCGCGCTGAGAACCGCAGCGACCCAACGCTTGAACGTTGCCGACTGCGGGCGCAAATCGATGACTACGTCGTAAATTGATCCAGCGGTACAGCGGACCAGCTTCGCCTCCCCTTTAGGTGCTTCCTGATAATGCATGCCACGTAGAGTTCCCTTTCGACCGTTGAAGGCAATGTTGCATTGCACCACGTTGGGATTCAAGCCGTGGCTTTCAAACTCCTTCTGGCACCAGCTCCGAGCAAAAAAACCCCGGGCATCGTGGCACGGCTCGATGTGAATTTCGAAAACTCCAGGTAGCTTGGTTTCTTGAACGATCATACGGTCGACAGTGTTATTCGGCTGGTTTGAGGATTCGCGCCGCTGATCCATGATGCGCTATTGATTGTGATGGACGAGGACCCCGCTTGCGTTCTCGCCCGGGATTTCGTTGGGAGCGGTTGCCGAGAAAGATGCTCCAAGCTGAAATACTGATGCATAGCGTGTCTCCCAGTCACTCCGGCGCTTGTCGAATGGTTCCAACCCCCAGTATTGCAAAGGCCAGTCTTGCCGGAGAGATGGGTCGCCCTCGTGGATTTCGTTGATCAGCTCCGTCAGCGGCATCCAGCCAAGTTCCCGAGCGACCTTACTTCGCACTCCCAAGTCGACCCCTGACACAAAGAGGTAACCTCCGGGCTTCACCAGACGCGACAGATTACGTAAACAGGCTTCTGCTTCCTCGGGTTGCATATGGCACAGGAACCGGTTGGCGACCACAATATCCTGAAGACCCAAAACATCGACTAGCTTCGGATCTCCGGCGTCGCCAACGTGCCAAGCTAGCCCCTCCCGGAAACGCGGTTTGACGCTCGCTTGGTCGCCCTCACGTTCGAACATCGCGTCGATCTCCTCTGAGGACATCCGTTCGAACACCGATTTCATCTGGCCGCCAAAGGTTTTCGCAGCCAAGTCTTCCCCCGGAATAACCGAATTAGAACTGAAAGTCTGCCCCGGTGCGCGACTCTTCAGGGAGTAGAGGCCTTCTTTTGCAAATTCCAGAACATTCGGATCGATGTCCAGAGCACGTGATCTGACTTTCAGATCCGGCCGTGCACAACGGATCGCATAGGAGAAAGAGTAAACCTCAGCCCCTTTACTGCATCCGAGAATCGTCAGGTCGAGAGTGGATCCCGGTCGCTTTGGATCCAGTAGCCAAGTCAGCAACTGAAGTTCAGGACGATTTCGAAAAAAGAAAGTGCCCGTGTGTTGCATCCGTGCCGACCGCAACTGAATCAACCTATGCAAATGAGCGCCGTACATCCAGCCAAGGCGCGAGGAGGTCAAGGTGGCCGGCAGATGATTCCAGATCCACATGTTTACACCAAGATACGGACGCCCCAAATATCTTCTAAGACGCCTCGACTGCGACATCGTGTCCACGGCGGCTTGTATCCAGGCGGTTCTCTTTGAAGGTAATCTCATATTTCAAGCTCTGCATCTCGTCCGACTTTGCTTCATCCTGAGTTCGCGGTGGTTCGAGAGTTAATGGCTAGCGGTTAACGATTTACCGGCTAAACCAGGTAGCATTAGATTGACTTCTATACGCTCAGATCCGCGGTCTGCAGTGAGATCGTTTCAAATCAGACGTTTCGAGGAGGTGCCATCCCGATTTCAGGGACAGAATTCTTCGGTTCGTGCTGCCCTTGATGGTTGTTAGACATTCTCCAAAATCTCTTGCTGAAAATGAGCTGCAACGGCTGTCGGGGAAAACTGCCTTCTGGCCCGTTCCATACCGGCCCTACCCATCTCCATCCTCTTTTCCGGATTTCGGTAAAGGAAAGTCAACGCCTCTGCGAGGTCTTCAGGCGACTCCTGGGGCACCAGTATACCTGTCTCACCATCAACAACGGCATCGGGAATGCCGCCCGCTCTCGATCCAATTGCGGGAAGCCCAAGTGCTGAAGCCTCAACATACGCTATGCCGAAACCTTCATGCTGCGTTTTCGGATCCACTCGTGACGCCATGACAAACACATCACTAGTCCGCAAAAGGCACCATTTCTCATCCTCCGTGATGTAGCCCATAAAATGGACCCTATTCCTTAATCCCAATTCATCTACAAGCGCCTCGAGGACTTTTCTCTCGACGCCGTCCCCGCCAATCACGTACCGAAATGGAACTCCTCTCGCATCAAGGATTCTTAGGGCACGTAGCACAGTGTCAATGCCCTTGGGCTTAACCAGTCTACAAATTGTTACCACATTCAGCTCATCTCTCATTTCCCGACTCTGCTCTGAGTGGAGCCGGGCCTGAATAGCCCCTTGAGATATTGGTGGATAGACAATTTTGATTCTGCCACCTGGAATACCCCACATTTCGACCAATGATTTAGTGTGACGAGAGTTAGCGGCAATCCATTGTGCGCCTTTAAGCATTGCTCCCCTCCGAATAAACTCGTTTATTCTGTTCCGGAACGGGTAAATCTCACATTCATGAGCGATGATCCCATACGGCACCTTTCGCTCTAGAAGAAACAGCGCGAATGGATAGAGCCTCATGTCCAAATGCCCGAAAACAATCATGGTTGGTTTCTCGTTTGCGAGAATTCCCTCCAGTCTTGCGAGTGAATCGGCTGATGCCTGAAAATAAAAGGTCTTTTCCAAAACCCGACGCGCTTTCGGGCTCAGACATCGAACGATCTCCAACAAACTGACAAATTTATTGCCCAACCAGTTCGTGGGACGCTCGTCATGCACCACTTGGAATGGGATCACCCACTCTTCGTACTTTTCGAGAAATGCCAGCCGCTCTTTCTGATGCGGCTGCACCACGGCTAACACCTTCGTAGAGCTACCAATACTTATGAGACCTTTTGCCAAATTATCAATGTAATCGGCCCTTCCTCCGGGTTGAGGTTTGTAGTCTGATGCTATGAACAAGAATTTGCAGGCGTCCATATCACATGCCCATGCGGCGACTTACATTTACTTCTGAAAGCCAATCGCCAGGCCTCTGTTTGTCCATCGTTGCACGTCCACCGGTCCTTCGGCGCGTTAGTATCTTCTCGAGTGTTTGCTTTGGGTTGAGCAATAGATCCGCGACCTTCATGCAAAACGCTCTGCCCAGGTAAAGCCACACCAGCGAACAGTCAGATTCTTTGAGAATCGCGTTGTGATACCTCCAGAAGTCTCTTCCTTTGAAATTAATAATGCCGGCAGCGACGGTCTCGCAGTAAATGCGTAGAAACTCATCCACACGCTTGCTAAGTTCTTCATCCGATAGGTACAGCGGGCCGTACTGGCGCAAATCGAGCAGGTGTGAAGCGGCAGAACTGGAAAGCGGCTTGGCTTTCGCACCCAACGCATTTTGGTGTACTCTTTCGTAGGCCAGAACTTGATGTACGAATCCAAAGTCGGAGGTGCGCAAACACTCATAAAACGCGCTAATATCCGCGTGTTGTCGCGGGTTAGGGTAAAAGCTGTCCGTTCCCCGGACGAGATCCGAACGGTACATGACCGAAGTCGGCATTCCAAGAAAATACCGGCCACCCAGCAAGTGCCACCGGCAAGCTTCCCTACCAGAGACGATTGTCCTTCCATAAGGAAGCCCGTCAAACACAACGCGGCAACCTTCGCTACCGCCGCTGAGCGCATACGACCCAACAATTCCTACCGTCGGGTTTGCTTCAGCAAGCGCAACCATCCTAGCGATGCACTCGGGAAATAAACAATCATCCGACGACACGACCTTACAGTACTTGCTCCCGGACGAAATCAGGCGGAATGCCCTGTTGTGGCTTTCTATTACATCGACGAACTCGGAATAGTCGTATACCCTAATACGCTTATCAATTGCTTCATAGCGCTTGGCAATACTAAGAGTGGCATCGGTGCTGCAGTTACTTACAATGAAATACTCCAAGTTCGTATATGTTTGACTCAGAATGCTTTGTACGCACTCCTCGATATAGCGGCCGCCGTTATGGACGGGAGTGATGATGCTTACCAACGGCTCCGGCTCGCTTTTCATTTAGACTCTCTCCGAACGGAGTGATGATAAGTCACCCAGGTTTAAGAATACAGGGCGGCATGCGAGCCGCCCCTGCGGTGGAGGCGTTCTGCATTCCCCCCGTGCCATTGAGGTCCCCGTATCGGAAGGAGGTATTCCTTGCGAGGGGCGATCGGCCCCATCGGACGCACGCTCCTGCATGGTAGAACACTCTCGGTCAGTGTTTTGCCCGAAGAGCCGCCTGGTCTGCCCTCGCAGATTCAAAAGTACCTGCCTGCGATTCTTCCGCGAACGCGAAGCGCTATATTCTCTGTCGCAACTTCGTTTGCAGCTTGCGCACCGAGTGGTCCGAAAAGGCTGTCAAACTCCATTTCTAACGCCTCTGCGTACGTAGCTGACGTTTTGCCAAAGAGGCGCACGAGATCATCAGCGCTACGGACTAATGACGCGAATGCCTTTATAAGAGAGTCGGCTTCAAAGTCTCCGATCTCCAGGCAGTATTGACTGTATCCCATTTCTCTCATCAAATGGTCTATCTTGGGAAGATAGCTCAAAGCGATGACCGGCTTTCCTAGAAGATGAGAAAAGACCACGCCGTGAAATTTCGGCGTAATTACAAAATCAAACTCTGACATTTGAAAAAGTAATTCTCGTAGGTCAGAAACAGGGTGACAAACCACTTTGTGCAAAACGTCGGGTGGAACGGCCCCGAGAAGCCTCTCGGTGAGATCCTCGAGGGCGGACTTATCTACAACAATGTCGCTGGTAAAAAGCTCTAGGCTGTAGTTCTGAGCGAGAAGCCACGTCGAAAAATGAATCAGTTTGTCAAGGTACCTAGCGTATGCGGCACTGTCCTTCCGTGGCCATACGCGAGGATCGCAGAACCCCATCGGGTTTAGTCCCACTTTAAGCGTCGGCACCCTAGGGGCATCAGCGGCGATGCACTGCTCTGGGCCGAGCGCACGATTGATCGGATTACGCGTTAGACCTTGGTCCTCAACTGTCTTCAGTGCCACTGGACGGTCAGAAACTAGATACCGTTGGACATCAAGAGCATAGGCGGGATCCGGACAAACGTGCGTATCCTTCTTCACGCCTAACTCACGTATCTTATCCTGTGATTCAACCGAACGAAAGGAGGTGTAATCCGCTAGACGAACCGACCATTTTGCAAACAGCTTACTCAAACCTCGCTCTAACAGGTCAGCTCCGACCCCAACGATGACTACGGGTGTGTTCGCGAGCTTGGCGAGAACGCAAAATGTGAAGACATTGTAGGGGTGCGACCAAGCGCCGCCCCATAGTTCGCATAGTTGGCCGCCGCCTGCCACTACCAGGAGGTCCAGCGATTTCACTACATCGTATGATGCCTTCAGATGTCTTACCCTACGAACTAGATTCCGCGCGTGTCTAGCGACCCTGTATAAACTGCCGCATCGCTTCTCGAGTAGCGACTTGAGTCGCGAGGTCCGGTCTGGGCCCGCGCCCTGCGCCTTATTCGAGTCGTTCCAACAACCAGGATACCGCCATTCAATGGGATAGCATGCAATGTTGTGTCTTTTGCTAGTGTCTTCTGGATTTTGCGAGAAAGAAATGAGGTGAGCTTCGGGCAAGCGCTTCTTGATGTTCTGAATGAACGATTCGTGGATAGCAGCGTCCCCCATATTGCCAAAGCCCATGTGATCTAGGAGACCGATCCTCCTGTACCTGAGTTCAGGGGAGCAGGCGGTATTCTTCTCAGGATTCACTTGAGCGCATGTTACCGCCACTGTCCCACCCCTTTGTCAGAACCCAGAATGAAGGCCTTTGTATTCAACTTGTTATGCGGTAGCAAGATCCTCCTCCACCGCTGAACGACGTTTTAACAATTCGCGGAGGAGTCCCATATAGAAAGATTTCTGTCCTGTGACGAACAAGAGCATCCCGAAAAACGTACCGAAAAGAAGGGCGCTTTCTAGTACAAGTCGAGGCAACGGAGGCAACAGTTGGGCACAGAACAACCGTGCTGCAAAAGCGAGTCCTGCAGCCACGATGCATGAAGCCAGAGGGCTGCGCACAACCAGCAGAATATCCCGAGGAGAAATAATTGTACCGTGCAGAGCCCAGATGACAAGCGGGATGAGCCACAGTGTCATCATCGCCGACAAGGCAAACGCGACACCTTTCGGTCCATAAGGCACCGCTACGAGGTAACCCGCAATCATGATGGGCGCGATAACCAAACTCATCTTCAAAAGGCGGCCGACGCGCCCGATGGAAGAGAGCAGCCATGATAAAGGATTGGCAATCGCGAAGACCAAGATGGTCGGAGCCAGCAAGCGAAAAATTGGAACTGCCTCGTTCCACTTTGGTCCCAGGAGAACGAAAATCACATCATCAGCAAATAACGTGCAGGTAAACGTGATAGGGAGCGTGAGTGCCAAGATGAGAGAGTAGCCCTTCAGGAAGTAACTTTTGAGGCGAATGGGATCGTCCTGGAGCCGGGACAGCGCCGAAAACCCCACCTCGCCGGCGGCTGAGTTCAGGTTGTCTGTTGGGATGTTAATGAGTTGGTAGGCCCTTCCATAGATCCCGATGGCGTTGGCTCCCCAGAAACGGCCCAACAGGACTTTTTCAAAGTTGTTCGCGATGTACACAACGAGGCCACTCAGTGTTAGCGTACCGCCGAAACGCATCATCGAACGGATGCCAGCCCGCCGGCGCGGCATCCCCGGAATCCAGCCGGTGCTCAGCCACAAACCAATAGTGTTAGTGAGCGGAAGACTGACCGTCATTGCTACAAGGGCCCAATACCCGTAGCCAGCTTTGGCCCCGCCCATGGCAATAGCGGTGCCGACAATCAAGGAGGTAACGCCTATCACCGCCAAGGCAGTAAAACGCATCTCTCGTTGCAAACGTACGGAGTGTTGCACCCCTGCCGCGTTGAAAAGGAATCCCGCCGCCAGAACGACCGTTACCCAGAAGAGTCGGGGCTCGTGGTAAAAGGCGGCGATCACAGGTGCCATGACTACCGCAACAAGCCCGAGTAGCACGCCAAGCAACATGTTGATCCAGAATAATGTTGAGACCTGCTCATCTGTAACGGTTTCGCGCTGAACTGCGGCAGACGAAAGCCCGAAGTCTCGGAACAGATTCAAGACTCCAGTAAAAGCCGTGACCATACCCACCAGTCCGAAGTCTTTCGGTCCCAGTAGCCGGGCTAGTATCATCAGAGAAACCACGCGCAGGAGGAAATTCGCCGCTTGAGCACAAAGTCTCGCGAAACCACCACGAATTGTCTTCGCCTTCAAATCTTTCATTAGGTTCTCAATATCTCAAGGGGTTGTCTGCGATTCACCCGTGAGTCGTTCATTTCATGTCGAGAAAAATGTGAACCGTCCGGTTATTGGTGATCGGTGCAACCTACCGAGCGCGAAGGGGACAATCCGGGGCGGACGATCGCTGCTTCGGCTCGTTACGCGATACCCACGGTCCTGCGGCTGCGATACTCCTCACGCATCAACATTACTTTCCTGGCCAGCCTTGGTGCAGATCTGGTTAGTGCCCACTTTATCGCAAGATTTGGCGTAAGGTAGATCCTCGCGGCTTCAGCTACGGCCTTTCGGGCCTTGTCATATTCCTTCTTCTTGAGAAACCAATTTGCCCACCCACTGTGTACCGCCGCTAGGTTTTTTCGAATAGTCTTGCGGATCTCGCTCTGGAAGCGGTCGCTCAAACGAAGACGCTTTTCGAAGCGGATTTGGGCCATCTGAAGACGAAAATCCTCATCGTCCCAGCGTCTGTTTGCTCCGACGTGCCGCTCAGCCGGTGGCGTCCGGTCTATCATGACCATTGGCATATTAACGAAGCAAAACTTAGTGTCACACCCCAGCCTGAAAGCGAAATCATCGTCATCGCCAAAACGCAGCTTCGGATCGAATCCGCCCACTTGACGTGCCAACTCTGTCCGAGTAACGAGGTTTTGCAGCCATACCGGATGCACACCCACAACGGAGTTCGTTCCAAGCATGTACTTGAGCGGGTCAGGGATCATACCAATGGTCTGGCTATGTTGTTTGCCAGCAAGTTGGAAGAGCGTCATCTTCATGTACGGGTTATTCATGAACCAGGCGTCCGTAATGCAAGCGCCACACTGGTCCTTGAACTGATCGAGTGCCCGGAACTGCCATTCCAATTTTTGCGGTAGCCAGAGGTCGTCATTGTCAATGAAAGCCAGCCATTCACCTCTAGCCTTAGCGATCCCATTATTCCGAGCTGCACCGGGGCCCTGATTTTCCTGGTGCGAATAGTGTACGCGTTCGCGCCAGGACGGATTCCCTGCGATGTACTTCGGAAGCAGTTCAGAAGTGCCATCTATGGAACCGTCGTCCATTACGATTACCTCAGACACGGGCACAGTCTGGGCTAGTACGCTCTCGACGGCACGCTTGGTTAGCTCAAAGCGGTTATAAACAGTTACTATGACGGAGATCGTAGGGCTCATTGATCTTTTCCTGAAGGTCGATATTCTTTACGGCCTGAACCTGCTGTCTTAGCTGCAGGCTGCCGAAATGACTCGTTCTGATTGGGCTGCCACGGTTTCGCGATACACATCAAGAAGCTTGCGGCCGGCTGCAGTCCACGTGATGTCCGGTGCGCTCTGCAACGACGCCGAGCGGAGCCTTTCCAACAGATCACGATCTTCATGCAGCATCGTGATGTGTTGGGTTAGAGCTGCGACATCTCCTACGCGGTGCACGAGCGCATTCTCCATGTTGCTGCAAATGGCACCGGTGGCCTCGGAGACCAGAAGGACGCATCCGCATCCCCGAGCCTCCGAACATACAAGAGCACTTCCTTCCTCGATGCTAGGTAGGACCAAGATGTCATTTTGCTGCATTAACTCCGGCACGTCCTTTCGATGCCCCAATACGCGAACACTAGGGTGGCTTAGCATAGCGGAGAGCTTTTCTGCATAGCCCGGAATGAAGGCACCGGCGATAAGGAAGATTCCGTTGCGATGGGCCGGGGACTGCAGCCACGCCTCCAGGGCATAGTGAAGCCCCTTTCTTGGAGCGCAGCCACCGACGAACAACATCGTCAGTCCGCCCTTTGGATCACGTGGTATGTCGCTGGGATAGAACACCTTTTCGTCAAACCCATATAGATGCCGGACTAGCTTTTCACTGGGATAGCCCTTATCGAGAAAGGATTTTAGAACGAAATCTGAAGGACACAACAGGCGATAGGCGAGCCGGTATTCCTCCTCCTCGACGTGCAATTTCTCGACGTTATAGGCATGCTCATGATCGGCTGGTAAAGTTATTCCCAGATGCTCGCATTCTTGCTGAACTACTTCCATCGCGAAGCGAGTATTCGCATTCGGTCTTTCCAGGACGGCAGGAATTCCCAGCTTCGCGGCAGTCTTTAGCGTTTCCCGAGCTCCCAAGGGCCAAGTGTGAATAATGTCGATCTGTCCCGCCAGTTTCTCGATCCTCCGCGACACAATGTAGTCATGCAACGCAAACGCGCGGTTACTGCCAAGGAGCTTATACGGTATACGCAGTTTGCCTCTGGCAAGGGTAGAACGAACTCGTACGCCACTGGGAACCGGCCTGGAAAGGGCGCCGGGAAAAACCAGGAGGTCCGCTCCTGCGGCGGCGAGACCATTCACCTGCTGCCAGGCGGTATAACAAATGCGGCCAGCACCTAGCTTATGGGGAAAGCTGTACAACACCCGAATGCGTCCGTTGCTATGGCTCATCGGTACGTCTCCAGGACACCCCAATTCATGGGGGCCTCGACCTGGCAAGCCGACGCGCGCGCCTGCTGAGCCCGGGGTACAGGTGAGCGCTTAGCTTCGGACACTGCAACGCAGATGATCGCCAACAGTGCAAACCAAGCAAACTGCATCTGGTCAAAATAACCGATTCCGAAATACGCCACAACGTGGGCGAACACGGCGGCGCCCAGGCACCAGAGAAACCATTCTTCCTTACGGTTGCCCGCCACGAGCTTCCTTGCGGTTCCGAGTCCAGCGAAGCTCCGGGAGATGATCGCTATGAAAAACACGAGTGTTGCCAACCCGCCGGACACCGCATACGCGACATACTGGTCCGACAGATCCCACATGTCGAAGCCCCAGGTGTCGTAGTTCTTGACCCCCAAGAGCCACCAGTCCCAAAAATGTCTTATGCAATTGTCAATCAACATGTAACGGTGATAGCTCGATGACGAACCCGTGAGATCAACCTTTTCGATGAGGGACCACACCGGTCCGTGCATGACGAGATGTAAACCCACCAAAGTCAAGAGAACTCCCCAGCGCACGGGCCGCATCTTCCTGCGCAGGGGCCAAAGACTAAGCCCCAAAATACCAGCGGCATATGCCGAGAGTGTCGTGCTGGCATGGCAGGTGACCACCATGACTGTTGCACCGATCATTCCCAGAGAGCTAACGATCCTGGATTTCGGGTCTGACCAGAGCCATACGAGTAGCGGCAACAGGGTGGCGCCATAAGTGCCTGCGGTAATAAACACCTCGAAGGCTGCCTGCGAACGAACCTGGCCGTCCCGTACTGTTGTCTCTGGCATTCCTCCCAGCCGCCCGAAGATGTTCGATCGCGTGACTTGTTCGTTGATCATGCATACAGCCGAGACAATGGCAATGAGCGCGAGCACCTTAACAGTCCGCTTTACATCCTTCCTATCTTGGATGGCAAATCTCAGAACAAAGTAGCCACCCAAGATGTCGAGCAGGTCTCCGAGGCTTTTAACGAGAGCCTGGCTCTCCATCCACTGAAGAGAGAAGATGAGTGTGTTGAGGATAGCGAACGCTACCAATACCCGGTCAACAGAATTAAAGCCGCCAGCAAGCAAGCCTCTTTGGGACCATCTTGACACCCACCGAATCAACCCCGCCAGAAAGAGGATTTTAGCCGCCGTGAAGTGCACCCCTACAAGTATGACTGCCTGACCCTTGGGGATGAAAAAGATGGCCAACAACAGTGGCACGATAATGTACTTGCGGGGAAGAAACAGGATTAGGCAGATGGCCAACAGAATCGCCAGCGCTACCAACGGATGCAGCACCATCCCGACGCCGCCACCGAACCTCAAATTTTGCGGTTCCATTAACGATTTCTGCTCTGCTCAAAACTAGATCAACTGATCGGAGTTGTCCTCGAACAGCCAATGCGAATTGGGCCTTTGGCTCTAAGAGAGAACCAAATTCGCTCGCGAAGCAACTTAGCTTGATTCGCAGCTTCCGAGAGGCGGCTGAGGTCGGTTCGTCGCTTGCGCACATTCCTCAACAAGCTGGCGCACGTCCTTCACTCGCATGCCCCCGACTTCTTTCCGGCGGATGTGCCGCAGGTAAGTCTCGTGCAGCCTTCTCGCATATATGGGAATGTTAAACGCGGTAATCCTGACACACGTGGTTTGAATCGGCAGGCAACTGCTCCAAGTTCGCCTGATGTGCTTGCAGCATTCATAAAACTCCGTTGGCAGCACTAACGTCTGGTGTGTGTTATGGATACAGAACGCCGAAATAGCATAGCTGTTCATACCCCTTTGCAAGGCCTGCAAGCAGATATCTGTCCCATACAAATGGAAGTACGGCAACTGCTCGTCGAACCGCAGCCCAGAGGATTTCCGCAGGATCAGGACGATTTCGTCAAGTGTCTGGATCGGTTTAGGGTGTTCGAAAGGGGTCCCGCTGACCCCCAGACCAGAAGAGTACAAGTATCGCCAGTGGTCATGATTAACGGTCATGCCGCTACAGCCCAAGACCCCCCAATTAGGGTCCTGCATTGAGAGGTAATCGAGGGCGCGACGCAAATCCTTGAGCCAGCCTACCGGGAGGTATACGTCTTGGTGGCAGAAGACGATCAGGTCGTTCGAACTCCGCCCGAGTGCGTCATTGTATGCGGTCGGTGCGGAAAGAAACCGTTCCTGGACCACAATCTCATGATCATTAGCTCCGCGCAAACAGGGCGACACCAAGAAATTGTTTTCGAAAATCTCGCGGTTATTCACGGACACCACGAATGTGATTTTCGGTTCCGGAACACATTCATGACTGTCCATAGTGCGCTTGGAGAGATTCCTTGAGGTTGTATCCTGAAATTCAAACAGTTCAGTCTTGCAGGCAGATCCGTCAAAGCTGGCGTCTCAGCTGGGATGCTACCGTGTCGAAGCAGCGGGAGGCACCCTTTTCGGTCTCTAAGCCACGCGGATACGGCCGCTACTTATATCAGTAACTGATCCGCTCCAGAAATCTCAGGTCAGTTCCACTTCGCGCTCAATCGGCGGAAGCCTAGTGCACTACCGCCACAAGACCCGTAGGAGGGGCTGGTGAATTAGTGGCCAGGTACTCGTGGGCTCCCACATCCCACGCCCCGCTGGACGGCCTGGCATTTGCGACGATTCCGGGGCAGCTTATGCTGTGACTGCTGGAGTTATAGGAGCATCCATCTGTAGTTCCGACCAGACAAGCCGACTTTGCTGCTGCATTGCTCAACCCGTTGCAGAACGTCGCGTTGTTTGTCCCCGCGCCTACGGTGGAGTTAGTGCCGAGAGTTGGCGAGTAATCGTTGGCCGACGTGTAGCCTTGCGACGCTGCTGTCGTGGGCGTCATGTAGACTGCTTTAGTTTCGGACGTGACGTTGGAGGGGTTTTGGAAAATCGTCGATTCGCTTCCCGTCGTAATCCAATGATTGTTTACTGATGTCCAAGTCCCCACTCCCGCGTTGTTGCCGAAATACGGGTTTACCATCGTGTTGTTGTAAAGAGAGACGGCCCCGCCGCCCGGCCCACCAGATTGGCTGTTGTTGAAGTAGTTGCTTTGGGAATAAATGTCATGCGCGACGTTGTTGAAAACGTAGTCGGTTTGACCGCTGGGAGGAAAGAGCCAGAAAGTTTCCGCCGAGAGCGCGACACTGTACTCAGTTCCGATGTACCGAAAGATGTTGTTATAAAACAGATTTGGGTCTGACGACCCATTGGAAGTCTCGCCGTAGCACATGAACACGTCCGAGTGAGTCGAGCCGTCGCTAGAGTTGTTGATGTATTCAAACAGGTTATCGTGAACGATGTGGCAGTTATTGGGAGCGCTCGATCCTCCCACGTGCCGGATCACATTGTACTGAACGACGTAAACGCCCCGCCCTTGTCCAAAGGCGTCCATCGTGGTATCCAAGGAGTCCGAACCGTCCACGATGTTGTACTCCAGTGTTCCCGCGCTCGCGCCATTCCACGAGCAGAAGGCACAAGCCCCGCCACTCCATCCGGGAGCAACCGTCCAGCCGTGGATGTACATGTTGGAAATCACGAACCCGTTTACGCCCGAAGTGTTCTGTCCTTGGCTGTAAACGTAAAAGTCGTTGGTTCCACTCGGAGTATTGTTCCAGCACAGACCTGTCAATTCGAAGTTGTCGAACTGATTGTAATAAGCCGGGTTGATCGAGATGAAATTGTTCCCGCCCGCTACCTGATAGGCACAACTACCGACCGTGCTCGTGCTGGTCGGATTATCACCAGTAAAGATCGGTCTAGCCCATGAACTGCCAGAGTACCATGCTGGATCAACCCCAACATAAATCATGGCGCTGCTCGTCCCCGTCCATGACCAATTCCACCCCCCAGAAATATAAGGAGAGGCGCTGCTCTTTCCAAAATGGTACACGCTGCCGCCTTCGACGATGAAGCCTTCTCCGGCCGTTGGAGTGATCGAGCAATTATTGGAGCATCCCGACATACCGGGAAAGTGCAGCCACGGACTTGCCTCCGTTGTTCCGGAGTTCGTATCCGATCCCGAGGATGAGGCGTAAAAACAAGTGGTGACGCCGAGACTTGCCAGCGTAACATTCGTTCCCGCCGCATTAGGATAGTTGGCTCCGCTGGGGCATGTTCCTCCGGCGGCAAGTACGGGCGTAGAAAACAGCATGAGAATGAAAAGGCAGCGAATCACGATAGCTGAAAGATGAGTTCCGTGCACCGGGGGAGCCTCCTGATATTCTTGGCCAGCGTCCTTCACATCTGACCACAGGTGCCCCGACCTCGCTACTCTCGGAAGTACATGTCCGAACCTCGAGGGTGTATGCGATGCAAGCAACGAACTCGAGACTCCTGCCGATTCTACGTGAAGGTCCAGTGTACGGCCCATCCAACTGATTATACGAAGCTTATGTTTTCCCGGGTAGAGGCGAAAACCCCAAGTATTCCTTGCTTCAGCGCCTCAGTGGTCCGCGGTATTTGGAGTTTCAGTAGTGCCTGGACCGGCCTCAGGTTTGGCGAAGCTTCTGTCGACGTTCGGGACAAAGTTTCCTGCCCGGGGAAGCTCCATTCAGCCGAAGCTTCGGTGCCACAACTCAAGCGTGGCCAGAGAGAATATCTCTTTGAAGTTGCCGCCCTGGTCCTCGCTCGCAGACAGCCACCGTTCCAAAGTGCTCGTATCGAAGTACCCACGGTTGGTCGTACGTCTGTCCAGCAGAATATCACGCACCCAGCCCCGCAATTCCTTCCGTAGCCAGCCCTCGTAAGGAACCGGAAAGCCGGCCTTGGGGCGGTCTAGGATGCGTCCGGGAACACGGCTTCTCAATACCTTCTTCGCGAGATATTTGGTGGTGAAGCCGCGAACCTTGAGGTTGGAAGGCAGGGCAGCGGCAAATTCGAGAATTTTGTGATCGAGCAGGGGGACGCGGAGCTCAACGGAATTGGCCATGGTCATTTTATCGGCCTTGACGAGCAGGTCGTCCGGCAGCCATGTCTTAGTGTCGATGTAGAGCATCGCGTCGAGCGTATTCTCGCCCCGGACGTGCGCTTGATGCCGGCGCACGGGTTCGAGGGTGCTCTCGCGGTCAATCGATCGAGCGAAATCGGCTGAGTACAGGTTACGCAATCCGTTTCCAGCGTAGCGGTACGGATTTGAGGTGCGGCTGAAATAGTAAGCGGGGAACTTGGCGTTCATTAGGGAGCCGTACTCGCGTATCCGCGGCGAGTGAAAGATCGAGTTGGCAAAAGACAGTCCCTGCGCGATGGAGCCGGCAAGTGGAGAGAGACCGCTTTTGACCCGTTCCAGCCACAAAAGATTGCGATAATTGCTGTACCCGGCGAAGGCCTCGTCGCCCCCTTCTCCCGAGAGGAGGACCTTGACATGCTTGCTGGCCAACTTCGACACGTAGTACAGCGCAATGGCCGGCGGTTCGCACACGGGTTCTTCCATATGCCATACGTATTGCGGCATAAAGGCAGCGAAATCCGCGGGCGAAATGGTCATCTCGTAGTGCTGGGTGCCGAAGGTCTCCGCAGCCAGCCTGGCGTACGGTCTCTCGTCGGCAACGCCGGGGGCGGAAAAGCCGACGGTATAGCTGCTAACCTCCTTGTCCGTTCTCTCCGCCGCGAAGCTGAGCACCGCGGTGGAGTCTACTCCGCCGCTTAGCAGAACACCAATGGGAACGTCGGCGATCATGTGCATCTCTACTGCTTCCGCCAGCAGATTCAACAAATCGCCTTCGGCATCCTTTACGCTTGGACTCGTGAAAGGCTTGGAAAATCTAAGATCCCAATATTGCTTCGCCTCCGCCTTGCCGTCTCGGACTAAGAGATAGTGCCCTGGCGCCAGTTTCTTGATGCCCTTCAGTAGTGTTTCCTCGCCAGGGACATAGAGGAAAGTCAAGAACCTATCGATCATCTCAGCCGCAACTTCCCGATTCACACTAGGGTCCGCCAGGATTGCCTTGATTTCGGAGGCAAAGACTACGAATTGGTCGGTGAGGCAGTAGTAAAGCGGTTTGATTCCAACACGATCCCTCGCCAGAAAAAGTGTCTTCGCATTTTCATCCCAGATGGCGAAAGCGAACATCCCGCGCAACTTCTGCAAGCACTCGGGCCCTAGCTCCTCGTACAAATGTACGATCACCTCGGTGTCAGTTTGGGTTTTGAAAACATGACCCTTGCTTAGGAGAAAGGTCCTCAATTCCTTGAAGTTATAAATCTCGCCGTTGAAAACGATCCATACGGTGCCGTCCTCATTAGAGAGCGGCTGGTGGCCAGTGCTGAGGTCGATGATCGCGAGACGCCTGTGCCCCAACCCCACCCGAGAGGCGACGTAGAGCCCCTCGTCGTCGGGACCTCGATGGCGTATGGTATCAAGCATGGCCCGAATGAGTACCGGGTCAACGCTTGAGCCCTGATCAAAGTTCATCTTCCCGCAAATTCCGCACATCGGATGTCCGCTAAGCCCCTAGTGTCCTCGTCCAACACCCCCACGGCATTGCTTGGGATGACGAGCCGAAAGCAATTTCGACGCTCTGTCTAGCTACGACAAAACATTGGACAGTGGTCATTTCCAAATGGTCTCCAGTCCAAAAAGACGTCGGAGTTGCTGGGTGCGCAAGTAATCGATCATTTGAAGATCGTTTACCCGGGGCGCATGGGTAAGATAACCCTTAAGAAATCCATAGAAAATTGCCGCCGCGCCGATAGCGTATGGCCTCTGAACTAGCCTGGAGACGCACTTGGCCGCCACAAACAATGGATGGTACCCTGAGATGTAGCAGGCCAGACCATGTTTCACTCTGTCGCGGAGCAAACCCTCCGCCGATCCAGTGAAACGATGATGAAGCAGACTCAGTTCCGGGAAGCTATACGTCTTCCAACCCAGCATATTGGCCTTTACCTCATCGATCGTATCCCAGCCCGGGGCCACCCATAAGCCGTCAATTTCTTCCCAGCAGGCCCTTCTGTAAATCTTTGTCGCCCCTCGGACGTGGAACCGGGGATTCGGCTCAAGCTTCAACTCTCCACCAAGACTGTGATAGATCTCCCCACCGCCAATTCCAAGCCGAGGCTCCGCGATGAAATGCTCGAAACATTTCTCAAAGTAATCCGACGAAAAAGTTAGGTCGCCATCCAGCTTGACTACGAATTCCCAGTCATCACACCGCAGGGAGTTGTAGCCAGCATAAAATGCTTCTACAACACCGCCACCGGATTTGCGGTAGCCTCTGTTCGGCCGGTGCACGACATGGATCCAAGGGAACTGAGCCGCGTATTGATCAATGATCTTCCCCGTGCCGTCCGTAGAACCATCATCGACTATGACCCAGTCGGACGGCGGGATCGTCTGAGAGGCAACCGCCTCCATGGTTGCCGCAACATGCTTTCCCTCGTCGCGTACTGGAGTAATGACCACGTATCGCGTCATGTCGCATCTCCGGTCGCGTAAAGGCGAGGTACGCCGAGATAGCCGCGTAGTTGATCCTGCCATTGCCTAAGTGTGTTTAAACCGACGAGCTTCAGGGCGCGATTCTCAAGGACCGAATACTTAGGCCTGGGCACTTTGGCGGGAAACTCATTCGGAGAGGCTACTTCCAGGTTGACTCGAGTGTTGGTGGCAGCGAATATCTCGCGCGCAAATTCATACCAAGAACAACTACCTTCCGCCGTCGCATGGTAAAGCCCATACCGAGTGCTGCGGCTCACTGCAAGTATCTGTCGCGCCAATTCTTCGGTAGAAGTCGGACTGACGACTTCGTCATTGACCACACGCACCTTACCCCGTTCTCGCGCCAATTTCAGCATCAAATCAACAAAGTTAAGGCTTCCCTTTCCCCGGCACGGTTGCTTGCCATAAAGGCCAGAGGTGCGAATCACGAAGTGCTTTTCTGTCGTGCTGCACACAAAATGCTCTCCCGCTAGTTTCGTGTTTCCGTATACATTCAGCGGCCGGGGCAAGTCCGATTCGTCATATGGCGTTAGCTTGTTTCCGTCGAACACGTAGTCGGTACTCACTTGTATGAGAACGGCATCAAGCTCGCGAGCTATCAGAGCCAGGTTTCTGGGACCGATAGCATTGACGACAAATGCCTTCTCGGGTTCTTGCTCGCAGGCCTCCACATGATGCATGGCTGCCGTATTAACCAGAACCTGCGGCTGCAGCCGTAATAATGCGCTCCGAACCGAACTGAGATCTCCAACTTCTATATCTGCATGGGTCAACGTGCACACTTCGTCCCCACTATCAGCAAACGTCTGCACCAAATCGTTGCCCAGTTGCCCATTTGCGCCTACAACCGCGACTTTCATAGGCTTGCCGTCCCCACCAAATCGCGCTTTTCAATTCCGTTGTCCATTGCTTTCAGACACTCAATATTTGAATACAACGGATTGTCCCAACCCTCGTACTTATCCATGTTATCGATTAGGTTGGCCACGATAGACTTGACACTGCCGCTCGGATGGAAGCTCAGCACATTACTAGCCTTCTCGATACTCACTTTGTAGTTCCGGAAGTCCTGCATATGCTTAATGCAAAGGGCCACCCGTATCGAAAGTCGTTCTTCTATGGTCGACTTCACTAGGTCTCCAACCTCTCCCACGGTGTAGTTCCCCGAGGCGACGTTGAAGATGCCGGAAAGTTTGCTGTTTGACTCGACGGCGCGGATATAGGCAGTGGCGGCGTCGTCGATGCTTAAGATCGGTCTCCAAATAGACGGGTTGTTAATTGTAATAACACGATTCTTCATCGCGCTCTTAAACATAGTGTTGATGATGAGGTCGAAACGCATTCGCGGGCTGTAGCCCGAAACCGTGCCCTTGCGCAACGAGATTACTGAAAAGCCATCGTCGACCAGTTGCATCACTGCCTGTTCTCCCTGTAGCTTCGAAATGCCGTAGGGATAGCTGGAACTGACTGGATGAGTCTCGTCGTATAGTTCGTTTTCGGTATAGCCGTAGACTGAGCAGGAAGAGGCATAGATGAACCTCTTCACTTTCGCGACCTTAGCTATATAAGCAAGGTAAGCAGGTGCTGCAGCGTTGAAGACGAAGTTCTTACTCGGGGAATACTCTGCCATTGGATCATTCGAAAGGCCGGCGAGGAACATGACCTGATCGTACGGCTCCAAGTCTTCTTGCGAGAGATGAAAAATGTCCTTGTTCAGTATGCCAGTCTGCTTCGGCAGGTGGTTACCAAACCAGAAGAGATCCACGACATCGACCTTGTAACCCCGGTCAAGCAGCTTCGGTATTAGTACCGAGCCCACATACCCCGCTCCACCTGCTATCAGCAGTTTCATTTTGCGCCCCTTTACTTTAAATGGATACGAATGGCCGGTCGCCCCAGCCATTTCAAACCGAGAATCACTAAACAACAAAATGGCCGGATTCAGGTCTTGTGAGCCACCGTTCCAGTGTCTGCGCTTGTCGATCTTTGTCTGAAAGCGAAGGTTCACTGACAGGCCATTCGATGCCTATCCGTGGATCATTCCAGCAAATACCAGACTCTGCCTTACTGTTATATAATCCCGTACATTTGTATTGGATCTCGGCGACTTCCGAGAGAACACAGAATCCGCGCGCGAAACCCGCTGGAGCCCACACTTGTCGCCGATTCTCAGCTGAGGCTTCAATCCCAACCCACTGACCAAGAGTGGGCGACTTTTTCCTGATATCAACAGCGACTAGAAAGGCGCTTCCCATCGAGACACGCATCAACTTGGCCATCGGCGGATCCCACTGGAAATGCAAACCACGAACAACCCCTTTTGTGGAACGCGAGTGGTTGTCCTGCACGAAATGCCCGGGCAGGCCGAAATCCTTGAACTGATCCTCCCTGAATGTTTCCATGAAAAAGCCGCGGCTGTCCTGAAAAATGTCAGGAACTAGAACAACAACCTCTCCAAGATGTCTGGACTCCACTCTGATCTGCATGGGATTCCTAAAAGCGAAATAGTAGTTGGATTCTATTGCGGAACATGGACAGGGACGTGCAATGCGGTTTCTGGCTCTTTCCCACTTTCCACAAGCTGCACCGGATCTACGCGCTTATTCCATTCAATCGCGGCCCGATATAGATCTAGCCGTTTTTCCAGCGCGTCGGAGGGTTTGATAAGTTGGACCACACTGTATCCGATCTGCCGGACCCATAGCCGGCCTAGCACGGCGCGTCGGCATCGACGCACGCCGCTCCTGCCGAAATACTTGTAAAAATAGCGGTATCGATTGCGGTATTTATCGAGCTCGAATGCTATACGAAAACTCTTGATCGACTGTCCCACAAGGTGAGTGATGACCACATCCGGCGTGTAGATGATTGGATAACCTGCATCCCGGATCTGGTGGCATAGATCAAGGTCCTCGTAGTAATAGTAGAACCTCTCGTCGAATCCCCCGAGTTTCTTGAGCAACTCGCCGCGTACCATCAAGCAGCAGCCAGCTTGCCAGTCGATGATCCGTTCGGTCTCCCCTGACCACCGGACGTACTTGTCGGCGATGAAAACATCAGATAGATATCCGAGGGAACGCAGGTAGAGGGCACCCACCCACTCTCGCCAAACCGTTGGAAAAGGTCGTGCACAACCTTGATAAGAGCCGTCCGCATTCAGGACCTGGCATCCGAAGCCGCCGGCTTCGGGATGCCGGTCGGCAAACTCAATCCATCGGTCGAGCGCACCATCACGGATGATGGTGTCTGGATTCAAAATCAAAACGTATTCTCCCTGGGTTGCCGAAATTCCAACATTGTTACCCTTCGAGAACCTCAGGTTCTCTCCGTTCTCAATCAGGCGAACATCAGGGTAGTTCTCCCGGATAAAAGAAATCGATCCGTCCGTCGAACCGTTGTCCGAAACGATGACTTCAAACTCAGTCGAATGCGTTCCCGCGTAAATGGAACGCAGACAGTCGCTGATGACCTTAAGGTCATTCCAACACAGAATCACAATTGATAGTTTCATTGCCTGAAGTCCTTCAAATATTAGTTCCAGCCGCCGCTTCCGGCGCGGCTCGACTGGATGTACCAATCATCTTCCCCGGACGTAAAGCGCACCTACGCACAACACTACGATCACTGACAACCAAACAAGCGTCCAGACACGTTTCATGCCGTCTCCGTAGTACAAGGCAATGAGCGCACTCCCGGTGGCGTTTCTCCGTAAGTGAATGTCGCGGAAATCGGAGGCCGTTCGGAGAAGATAGACTTGAATTGAGTTCTTCGAAATGTCGATCGCCGCCGAGTTCAGGTCGTTCTTATATTGAATCGCAACATCGCTAGTTTTGCCCGCCTCGATAGGTATCGAAAGCTCCAGATAGCCGTCATGGAGGCGGTATGGGTAATCTTGACCGTCCACACTGACCGATCTCACGGCGACACTTCCGGCTTCCTGTTTCTTGACATAGAAGGTCAAATCCCGCCCGGAGATGTTATCTAGGCGGAAGTCGCTTGAAAAAGGAAGCACGTCATAGCCGGAATCATCTCTCAACTTGAGCAGGTAGAGGTGTTTTACTATATCTCCCACACTGAGCCAACGGGTATCTGGCTCAAGCCGATTGACCTGGTCAGCCACGCTATCAAAAGCATCAATGCCGCCGGCGAAGAAGTCGTGATGGCAGTAAAAGAATAAGGGATTGTCGAGGAATTCGTTCATTGCCAGAAAGGCAGTCGGGGGGGGCAACTCTGCCGCGTATCGCCTGATGCTCGCAAAACTCGAGAACTCGACTGTAACGGGGCGAAGGCCGAACGGCAGAAACGACGGGTTAGGGCGGTCCATTGGAACGTTGGAGGAGTTGATGGTGGCCAAATAGTTGTCAGTCTTAAGCGCGTCAAGGGTTTTTTCTGGCGCGATGCTGTGGGGAAATACCATCACTTTATCGTACGAGATCCCAGTCAACATTTTGAACCTGTCCATCCTGGCCAAGGCCTGCTTAAGACCAGCGATTTGACCTGCCAGAGGCTTGCTGCGATAGTCAGTAAACTCCTTATGATCGTGGTTGTCTCCGTGAACGCAAATTGAGAATCTGTCAGGGTGGTCACGAAAGAGCGAAACAACCGCAGGTTGGCTGCGATCATAATTCCATGGAATGAAAGCGATAGTCGAGTGAAAATCGTGCTTCTCCATCTCGGCCAGGAGACTTCTATAGTCGAGATACCCATAGGAATCACGAAGCCACGGATCGTCAATCGTAAGATTCGCGTAATGGTTGGTAGAGTGCCAACCGCGTTCGCCCGCGCTGTATCTGACAAACATCATCGCGGAAGCAATTTCTGTAAACGCGCGCACCATGTTCCTCGAGTTCCATTCATCCGCAACTGCACCCAAGGGAGGCATCGTGCCGCCGATGAATACCTTCCCATCGCCGAGGGCGGTCTCAATGAACACCGGAAGGACTCCGCCATTGGCTCGAACCGCCATGATTTGTTGAGCTCGGCTGTTTTCGCCCAGAAGAATGTAGACAGCATCGTTCGCTGGAAATGGAATCTCAATGTCTGACAGCTGCCGTGTCAAACCCTCGAAACGACGAATGATGTACTGAGGATCCTGCAGGCTTGCTAGACGTTTGCAGCCAACTGCAGCGCCGCCGGACCAAGCTCTGAGGAGGGCCGTGTCTGTCTCTGGCGTTACCCCAAGAATAAACAGCGGAACGTTCTCTGCTGGCCTCCGACTCAAAGCTCGCAGAAGCGTTTTTTCATTCACAAGAGCCAGCGCGTCCGCCGCAATTGCCACTGCGACGGTCTCGCGCCGCTCGACGACCCTACTAAGAGCTAGTTCACTGTTCTTGGCACCTAGCGTAACAAAGTCGAGGTTCAATCCGTAGAAGCGGGTAGCCAACTCTAATTGCCGTTGCTCTGGCGACGAAGCGTCTGACGCGCGAATGAATACGACATCAGTCGCGTAGCCACGCACGGGTGAGATTGCCAGTGCGAAAAGGACAAGGCACGCAAAGTGCAAAGAGCAAATCGCCATTCGACCTCGTTGGGCGGAACCCAGCGCGCTCAGGTCCTCAGTACTAACCTGTACCTCTATAAGAGGCCTCGGGGATAAGCTCTTGCCTCTACTTAAGGGCACTTTCATAGGCTTCCAGCAAGACTGCTTTCTCAACTCCCCAGTTCAAGCGATGGTCGACTTGCGTGCGGCCACACTCCCCCAACTGCCGCCGAAGGTTCTCGCAATCGAGCAACGACGTGATCTTATTCGCAAAATCGATGGGATCGTTTGGCGATGCGTAAAGGGCCGCCGACCCTGCGATGCGCCGACCTTCCTTGAGATCAAACAGTACCACCGGTAACCCGCAAGCCATGTATTCAAGAATCTTGATCATGGTGGACTTGTCATTCATTAGTGTCTTCGGATCCGGCGCTACACCCACGTCCGCGCCTGCGAGGTAAGCACCAACTTCCTCGTAGGGGACTTGGCCGGTAAACGTCACAAAAGCGTCTAATCCACCTTGGGCTGCCAAGGCTCTCAGTGTAGGCAGCTCCGATCCTCCTCCGACGAGCACGAAGTGTGTGTCTTGGCGATGTTCATGTTTTACGAGGTGCTCGATGGCTTCCAGCAGCAGATGCAGGCCATCCTGGGGCCCCATGAAACCCACATATACGACTAACAGCGACTTCCCGAACTTCGCGTCAGGTAACGACGGCCGGTCGCGCAGGCTGGTGAGGTCGGGGCAGTTCCGTACTACGAAAACTTCTTCAGGACGCTTTCGCCCGCGTGACACGGCTATTTCCTTAAAGGACTCGTTGGTGGCGATGCAGACTTTCGCGGCTTTAAAAGAGCAGAATTCAGCCCAACGAGTGAGTCGATAGAATAGGCCGGTCCCCTTGCCGAACTTTGACTCAAAAAGCTCAGGGCTCAGATCGTGGTGGTCAAAGATAAACCGGACGCCCAAAGGTTTCAGAAGCAATGCTATGAGGAAAATAGTGTCGGGAGGGTTGCACGCTTGTAGAATACGAAACCTGGTGCGGGCGAAGACTTTGAGCGTCAAAAACAACTCGGCCGCCAGAGCCAAACTGTACTCCAACAGATACTCCGTTGTTCTTGAAGCTTCCCACCGGCGATGGCGATAGATCTCGATCCCCTCAAGGTTCTCGTAAGTCGCCGCGCAGGGTCCCGTCCCTTTGGGGCAGACAACAGCAACCCGATACCCCGCGTCTCGGAGAGCGCATGCCTCCCGCCAAACCCGTCTGTCAACAGGTACCGGCAGATTCTCGACGACAATACAAACCGCGGTCCGCCCTCCTCTCGCCACGTTTTATGCTCCGCTTCGGTCCCACTGCTGCCCGGTATCCACCAGGATTTCCGGGTGCCGTTCGCGCAGCTTCCACCTCATCGCTGCGATCTTGATGAACAGGGGCCGTGCTCCGACGATGGTTTTGATCCTCACAGCGCTCTCGCTGCTCCATCCAAGTTGACGACGTCGGCGGATGCCCCCGCATCTTCTACGACCGCGCTTGACGGTTCCGATGTCACTGCAGGCCTTCCGATACTGACGTAGTGAAAGCCATGGCGGGCGATCTCTTTCGCCTCCAAAGTGTTTCTCCCATCGACAATCAGCGGACGATCCACCACACTGCGAAGGCGCTGCCAGTCAATCTGCCGGAACTCCTCCCATTCGGTAACGATCAAAACCGCTTCGGCATCCTGAGCCGCTTCGTAAGGGCTCGCACAATAATGGACGGCGGGGAGCACGGCGCGTGCCTTTTCTGTGGCCTGCGGATCGTAAGCCCTCACTTCGGCACCCTCGCTAATGAGTATGCGCAGTAGCTCAAGCGCCGGCGCAAAGCGTATGTCGTCGGTGTTGGGTTTGAAAGCCAGGCCCCACACCCCTATTTTCCTGCCACGAATTACCCACAGCTCTTTGCGGACCTTCTCGACGAAATGCTCGATTCGTCGCTTGTTGACGTTTTCCACTTCCTTCAGCAGAGAGAAGTCGCAGCCGGCCTTCTCCGCGATGCGGACGAATGCCTGAACGTCTTTGGGGAAACAGAAACCTCCAAAACCAACGCCGGGGCTCAGGAACGCAGATCCGATCCTCGGATCCATGCCCATTCCTACCGCGACCTTGGTCACATCCGCTCCGACCGCCTCGCACAAGTCCGCAACCATGTTGATGAACGAGATCTTCATGGCCAGGAACGAGTTCGACGCGTGCTTGATGAGTTCGGCTGAATTGGTGTCCGTCACGACCCACGCCGGCTTCCTTCGGTTGCGGCAGCCGGCGTGAACCGGACACTGAAAGGTCTGCTCTAATACCGGGCGATAGATTTCCCTGAGGCGAGTGGCGGCTTCCTCCCGTTCAACCCCAATCACGATCCGGTCGGGGTGAAAGAAGTCTTGAATCGCCGAGCCTTCCCGCAGAAATTCAGGGTTGGAAACAAGGTCACATCGCAGTCCGCTACCCGCATACAGCTCAAGCTGGCGTTTCAAACGCTGCCCCGTCTGGACCGGAACGGTGCTCTTCTCAATCACAAGGCAAGAACCGGTGGCGCGCTGGGCAATCGTTCGGGCAACGTTCGCAATCGCAGAGAGATCCGCCTCACCATTCTCCAGCGGAGGGGTACCAACGCAGATGAAGATCGCTTCGGTGTCAACAACTGCATTCTCCGTCGTTTCGAATCGCAGCCTCCCCGTCTTGCAATTCTTCAGAACTAACTCCTCGAGATGGGGCTCGAAGAATGGCAACTGCCCCGTTCGAAGGAGGTTGAGCTTAGGTTCGTCGTTGTCAGCGCAACGGACAGTATGGCCGATTTCTGCCAGACATGTGGCCGTCGTCAGGCCTACGTAGCCAGCACCAATGACTGAGATCTTCATAGGGATTCTGTTCTCCGATGGATTCTCGCTCGTGCCGCTACGACAAGCGTGGTGCGGTCTCCAGTTGCGCAGTTTCGTCGAGGCCCGGCCTGGCTTTCGACCCGACAAAACGGCGAACCTCGTCGACCACTCGAGCCTGCTGCTGCGCAGCCAGGCTTGGGAACATTGGCAAAGACACGATTTCCGCAGCCGCGCGTTCGGTATTCGGAAAGTCTCCGGGAAGGTAGTTCAACGCCTTGTACGCCTTCTGTAAATGAAGCGGGATCGGATAGTGAATGCCCGCGCCGATGCCCTTGTCTTTCAGGAAGGCAATCAGTCCTTCGCGGTCTTCCGTCCGCACCACGTACAGGTGATAGACGGCGCGCGACCAAGAGGGCTCATAGGGAGCATCGACGGGCTTGCCCGCAACCTCGAACTGCCGCTTGTATTCGGCTGCTTTTTCACGGCGCTGGTTGTTCCACTCCGCAAGATGCTGAAGTTTTACATGAAGAATTCCCGCTTGCATGGCATCCAACCGACCGTTGTAGCCTTCCATGTCGTGGTAGTACTTCTTCGCTTGGCCGTGGTCGCGGAGCATTTTGACCTCGGCAGCTAATGCGTTGTTGTTCGTGGTCACGGCGCCAGCTTCTCCACAAGCGCCCAGATTCTTTCCCGGGTAGAAGCTGAAGGCCGCTGCGCGTCCGATGGAACCTGCCTTCAACCAGCGGTTCTGCTTGCGCGAAAAGTACTGCGCTCCGTGAGCCTGGCAGGAATCTTCAACGACGATCAAACCGAATTTGTCAGCCAACTCGAGGATGGGATCCATATCGGCCATCTGCCCGTACAGGTGCACAGGCACAATGGCAGTAACCGGCTTTCCACTGCGGCCGCTGATGAGTTTTCCCGAAGTATCCCTTGCGCACTTCTGTTCGAGGTACTCCCGAAGTTTTTCAGTATCCATGTTGTAGGTGCGCTCGTCGATGTCAACAAATTCAGGCAGCGCACCAGCCTGCGAGATCGCCTCGGTAGTCGCGATGAACGTGTTGGGAACGGTAACCACGACATCGCCTGATCGGATACCGGCAGCCATCAGTGCGAAGCGGAGAGCATCGGTGCCACTGTTCACCGCTACCGCATGCTGTGCTCCACAGAAGGCGGCAAATGCTTTTTCGAAATTTTCGACCATGGGGCCACCGATGAAGCCCGCGGTGCGCAGCACCTGTTGGAAAACGGCCGTGAGCTCCTGTTCGAGCTCAACATGTGGAGTAACAAGATCAAGAAAAGGAATGTTGCTAGGAATGCTCACTGTGTGACCTCCATGGTCTGTTAGATATAGCGTAAAATTTTTGCAGGATTACCAGCCACGATGGTGTTGGGTGGAACGTCTTTCGTGACGACGCTGCCGGCTCCGACGAGGGCATTTTCCCCGACGGTGATGTTGGCCAGGATGGTGGAACCCGAACCGATCGAGGCCCCCTTTTTCACTAGGGTCCTCTCGACTTTCCAGTCCGACTCGGTTTGCAGACCGCCTTCGGTCGTGGTCGCTCGCGGGTAGGAATCGTTGATGAAGGCAACGCTGTGGCCGATGAATACGTTATCTTCGATCGTCACGCCTTCACATACAAAAGTGTGGCTGGAGATCTTGCAGCACTTGCCTACCGTCGCGTTCTTCTGGATTTCGACGAAAGCGCCGATCTTGGTTTCGTCGCCGATTTCGCAGCCGTAGAGGTTGATGAACTTGGAAAGTTTGACATCTCGACCGAGTTTCACGCTGGGGGCAATGCTGAGGAATTCATCCATAAAATTTGTCTCCAATCCGCTGAATGCATTTTGCTGGACGACCGCGGAGACTGCCAGCAGCCGGGGCAGAGCTACACGTACACGAGCTCGCCGCGCTTGGCGAGCGATTTGTCCGCGGCTTCCAGCATGCGGACGACCTTCAGTCCCGCGCGGCCGTCGTTGAACGGTACTTTGCTCTTCCTGATACATTCCACGAAGTATTCCAGCTCCAACTTAAGCGCTTCCACCTGTTCGACCTGTGGCGCCCACATGTCGCCTGAACGGTAACTGACCAGCAGGTTATACACACCTTCCTGGCTCTTGACGTCCACACCCTTGTCGTAGACCTTCAGCTTCTCATCGGCTTCCAGATCGTTCCAGACCAGCATCTTCTTTTCGCCGCCTATCAGCGTGGTTCGAACTTTGACCGGCGAAATCCAGTTCACGTTGATATGCGCGATCATCTTGTCCGGAAAATAAGCGGTGATGAACGCGATGTCTTCGTGACCGTTGAGGTGCGCTTGCCCGGTGGCCGAGATGGCTTCCGCGTCTTTGTGCAGCAGGTGGTTCATGATCGAGAGATCGTGCGGCGCAAGATCCCAAATCACGTTGCAATCATGCTGAAAAAGGCCCAGGTTCACCCGGGTCGAATCGTAGTAGTAGAGATTGCCGAGCGTCCCATCCGCGAGCAGCTTCTGTATTTTGCGGACCGCGCCGGTAAACAAGAACGTGTGGTCCACCATGATCTGAAGATTTTTCCGCTCCGCGAGGTTAATCAGTTCTTCCGCTTGCGCAGCGTTGCTGGTGAACGGCTTCTCTACGAACACATGCTTGCCGTTTTCCAGCGCGGCCTTGGTCAGTTCATGGTGCGTCCACACGGGAGTGATCACGGCGATGGCATCCACGTCGGGAGATTTCACCAGTTTCTGAAAGTCGCTATGGACCGGGATCCCGGGATGCGCCGCTTGTATGCGTTTGCGAGCTGCGGGAGTCTGGTCGCAGATCCCGACGACCTGGCAGCCTTCCAGGGCGCGCAGATTGCGAACGATATTCGGCCCCCAATAGCCGTAGCCGATTACACCAAACCTAAGCATTGGAATCCACCTCATGACTGCTGGTTATTGACACTGCTGGTTATAAGAACGTTTGTCGTTGGCAAAGAATATTGCAGGGGATTTCACACAGAACACGGAGCCGCATACGGCAGCGGTCGAGAAGATCATGAAGAAACTTCGAACTAACAGGCGCCGTCTCCACTCACCACTGCTTTTGGAGTCTGCAAGAGAATCTTCAGGTCGAGGAGGGGAGAGCAATCGCGGGCATAGCGCAAATCCATCCGCACCATTTCGTCAAACTCCACCCGGCTACGGCCATGCACTTGCCAGAGTCCGGTGATTCCCGGCTTTGCCTCGAGCACACGGCGGCGATGCCACGTGGCGTAGGCCTCCACCTCATACGGCACGGGCGGACGAGGTCCGACCAGCGACATTTCGCCGCGGAGCACGTTGATTAGCTGCGGCAGTTCGTCCAGGCTCGAGCGCCGCAGGAACCTGCCCACCGGCGTAATCCGCGAATCGTTCGTCAGCTTGAAAACGCCCCCTCCGTTACCGTTAGCAGACTTCATTTCCGCCTGGCCGGCAATCAGCTGACGGACATATTCCTCGTGCTCACTGGAGTCGTTATTCATGTGCATCGACCGGAATTTCAGAAACGTGAACGGGATTCCATGCTCGCCGATGCGTTTCTGCCGGAACAAAACCGGCCCGCGGGAGGTCAGCTTGATGGCCGCTGCGATAGCAAGAAAACCGGGCGACAACATCGCCAGCAATAACAGGCTACCCAGAACGTCGATCATCCGCTTCGTGGTGCGGAGCAACTGGTTCGTCTTTTGGCGCTTTTCAAGATCCGGGTAAAAGGCTGGGTTACTAGGGCGATCCGAATCCTGCACGCCCCAGTTATCCGGAAACACGTGAAAGGAAAACTTGATCCGGCTGAACTGTTCTGTGTCGAGCCGGTCGCGCAGTACCGTGGCGATCCGGGGGAAGATCGTGCTGAGGACCGCGTTGTTGTCCAGAACGATCTCGGTGAACATGACTCCCACCACGGCGTTTGTCTTATACCATCCGGTAACGTCGGTTTCACGGGTGGTTCCCTCGAGCGCGGAAAGCACGTCCAGCAAGACGGGGCCTTGCTCGTCACCCGGATGCATACGCCCGCGGTCGATGAGCAAAAGCACGAACGGCCGCTGCGAACGCTCGCTGCGCTTGCGCTCCAGCGCGATCATCTGGTGGAACGTTTCTTCGCTCAACACTTCGCCAGGCACTACCGGTCCTTGCGATCGTGAGGGTTCAGGAGAGCGAAACAGCCAATGAACGTTGCGGGATTCCACGTGTAACTCCTTACCGAGCCCCGATAATGACAAGGCTGGCTCAGAACTGCATGGTTCTCAATTGGGGAGGAAATTACGACCTTAGGTGGGGGAACTAAGGTTACTAACTCATTATATTATAAAACTCGCGCTTCAACCTGGATTATATTTTTACTCGCTCCCGGCAGAGGGGGGTTCGCCGGTTCGAACCGCCGCCTGACTGTAACGCGAATAATAATCCTTGTGCTCGCTACGGCTACAACTGTTGATGACCACGCCCAACAACAGGGCGCGATCAAAAAAATCCAAAGCCCGTTCTACTACTTTCTTCTCACTGGCACCTTCGCGGACCACGACGAGCACTCCGTCCGCCAGCCTCATCCAGAACGGGGTATCGGCCATGGGAATAACCGGAGGAGTATCAATGACGATCCAGTCGAAGAATTCTCCGAGCCGGTCGAGCAACTCCGGAAGGTGTCCGCCCTGCATCAGCTCGAGCGGGTTCTCGGGTGCGCGCCCGGCGGGAAGGAACCAAAGACCAGAACCATCGAGTTTGTACACTACTTCAGAAAGCTGCCGCTCGCGGCGCAAACACTCGCTCAGTCCAGGCAAAAAACGGTCGAATCCGAATCGGGTAGCCAAGGTTGGCCGCCGCAGATCTCCCTCCAGCAGCAGCGTCTTCAAAACCTTGCTGCGCGACTGATTAAGCGCGAGATTGGCCGCGACCAGACTCTTTCCTTCTTCCGGGGCCGTACCGGTTACCACGATCCGTTGGAGCTTGCGCCGTTCGCGCATATGCCGCAGCTTCAATCCCAGCACGCGAAACTTTTCCGCCGCCAAACCGCCCTGATCGGTCAGACACACCAGCCGGGCGTCCGCCGCCAGAGCTGGCAACAGCACTTTCGCGGCAGCGAACGAATCTACCCATGGGGACTCGGGTATTGCCACCGTCGCCCTTTCGGCCTGCGACAATTCCGAAGGAGATTGCTTGCGCTCGAATTCCTGTTCGATCCCTTGCAGCAGATCCGCGACCGATTCAGCGCTTTTCGGCAGACTTCCGCCTGACCGCTCGGCCTCTGCCCGTTGCAACGCTTCAAATATATTGCTCATGTGCAAGCAACCTTGCCTATTGTAGCCGGCCTTTTGTTCCAGCTCCCCGCATTCGGTCATGCACTTCAAGCAGCGTCTTCACCGCCAGCAGGAGCTCGCGCTGCTCCGGTTCTTCCGACAGTCGGGTTCCGCCGTTGTTCCTCGGATCCACGACCACCAGCCCGATCCGTAAGTCCCGCGCAACACCGTCGATGATTTCACCTGTTATGGTGGCCAGTTGTTTGGCGTAGCCCGAGAGCAGTGCGTTCTCGCAGATGGTGTTGATGACCCGCGGAATTCCCCGCGAGTGGCGGAACACCGCCTCGAGCGCTGGCTCAGAGAAAATCTCGCCGGCTGCAGGTGCCCCCGCAATCCGGAGACGGCGGCTTATGTACTCCCGGGTTTCGTTCGGACTGAGCGGTTCGAGATGGCAGCGCAGCGCGATCCTTTGTTTTAGCTGCCGGAGTTCATGGGAATCGAGTTTCTGATCAAGTTCTGGCTGACCCGCGAGCACGATCTGCAGCAACTTTTGCTGCGAAGTTTCCAGGTTGGTCAAAAGCCGGATCTCTTCCAGTATTTCCGGCGATAGGTGGTGAGCCTCGTCCACCACGAGAATCGTGTTCAATCCCTTCTGATATCTCTGCAGCAGGAACCCGTTGAGGACATGGATGAGCTCGTCTTTGGCCTTAGCCAATACCGGCAACCCGAAATCGCCCGCGATGTAGCGAATGAATTCCAGAGGCGAAAGCGTCGGGTTGAAAATCAGCGCGAAGGCGACATCGCGATGCTGCAGCAACGCCAGCAAAGAGCGTAGAATGAGCGTTTTTCCCGTGCCCACTTCGCCCGTCAAAACGACAAATCCGCGGTGCGCCGTCATTCCGTAGTACAAAGAAGCGAGTGCTTCGTTGTGCCGCGTGGTGGGAAACAAGAACGACGGATCCGGCGTGATCTCGAACGGGTTTCGTTGCAGATTGTAGAAGCTCTTGTACATGGTTTAACCGTACAAATACGTTACTGCCGATCCTAACAGGATGAAACCCATGATCACCACTGCCGCCGCGCCGGCGATCCACGCACCGCGCCGGTGGGACGCCCGTTCTTCCAAGCTCTCGATCGGCGGAATTTCGGCGATCACCTCGAAGGGAACCAGCTTTTTGATCTCACGCTCGCTATAGATTTTGCCGCTCAGCCTTTCCTGGCCGAAGGCGAAGCCTCCGCCGAGAACAAGGCCCACCGCTAATCCCGCTCCGCACAGTAGCAGACGGTTCGGCTTGTAGGGTCTTACCGGCAGATTCGGCGGGTCCAACATCCGGAAATGTTCCCCCTGTTGCGTTTTCTCCAGGTCGGTCGACATTTCCGACTGGTTCTTCTTGGCCAGCAGCGATTCGTAATCGAGCTTCGACTGGTCATAGTCGCGGGTGACATCCGCGAACTGTTGCTCCATCACCGGAGCCATATTGAGCCGAGCCTGGTATTGGTTGATCTTGCTTTGCTCGTCTTTAATTTCCGCCTCCCGGTTCGCGATTTCGAGGCGATTGGCCTTCAGCTGACTTTCGAGCTCCAGTATCGGTCCGCTTTTCGGATCGGGGACCGTTGAGGCGGCCGGTTGGGGAGTGGAATCATTCGCTCGACTATTCATGTCGGCGACGATCTGCTCGCGCATCTTCTCGGTCCGGGCAATCTGCTCTTTGGTCTTGCGGACGTCAGGATGTTTATCGGTGTAGTGAGAAGTCAAATCCGCCAACTGCGCCTTCAGTTGATCCAGTTCTTTGTCGATCTCGGCTAGCCCGACTGGCCCGCTTTCGCCCGGCTTTGAGCCGCGATCCATGGCGCGATATTGATTGATCAGCGATTCCAGATAGGTATTTTGCTGCTTGGCCCGGTTCAGCGAGTCCTGGTTCGCTTGCGCCTGATTCTGAAGACCGGTCAGGATCTGCAGATTGCTCTGGGTCTGGGTCGGCAACTCACCCAGGTGTTGATCTTTGAACTCACGCAATTTCGCTTCCTGCGCCTCGAGTTTTGTGCGCGCCTGATCGAGCTGATCTTGAAGGAAGTTGGTCGTGTTCTCCGAATGCTGCTGGCGCTCCTCAAGATTCTCCGTGATAAACAGGTTCGCAAGTTCGCTCGTTGCCGCCCGTGCCATATTCGGGTCGCGACTCGCGTAATAGATATTGAAAGCAGAGAGATTCCTGTTGTCGCCGTGCGACAGTTCGATTTCGATGTCCTTGCGCATCTTCTCCACTAGATCGTCCGGGCTCTGGTGCTTCCTCTCCTCGGCGTATAGACCGAGAGACTCAATGATGCGGACAAGTCGGGTGCGGCTCAGGATTTGCTGCGTGATGCTGTCCAGTTGATGCTGAATGTCACTATCGATGTTCGAGACAACATATTTCTCCGGCACGGAAGGCTGCTCAACCAGAATAAGCGTGCCCGACCGGTAGGTCGATGGGATCAGCCAGCTCGCTCCCCAGACCAGCGCCCAGCCGCAAAAAAAAAGCACAAGAAATTGCCACCGCCGCCGGCGGACGATTCCCTTGATCTCCGTAAGATCTGGTAGTCCGTTTGATTCTTGCAGTTCTTCTGCCATGGCTACATTCCTAAAGGCTTTGCCCACTGATACGAGAGCGTCACAAAAAATCGATTCCGACTCGCATCGAGCGTCTGGAGTGGACTAGTTTGGGTTGAGCCCGGCACTCCAAACTGCTGTTGAAAATCATGTGAGTAGCCCATCCGGAGCCCGATACTCCTCCCCACGTTACGTTCCAGTGAGATACCCGCCGAAGTTAAATTGACCGAGCTCGCACTGGCCGCCAAGGGCACGGTAAGCGACTGGTTCGTTCCGTGACTGGCGCTGAGAGCAGCCGTCCATCCCGGACTCATCTGGCGACGGAAGTTGCCATAAATGGTCTTCAAAAACACTGAACCCAAAACGCCGCCGCCGTCGCTGACAGTTCGGGAGTATCCGCCGGACACGCTGGTATGCTGATTCCTCCAGCCGCCTTCCGCTCCGCCGCAAACCGCCCAGTCACTCGATTGCGAGGGCAGCAACGCGCCAGGAGCCAACCCCTGGTTGTCCGAGTACTGAGGGCCGACAAAGCCACTCAGCGTGAATCGTTTCGAAAGGCTCACTGTGTTCATCACCAAAAAGCTGTGGGCCTGGGTTTCGCCGCCGCCGGGATTGAAGGTGATCCGGTCAAAACGATAGCTTACGCCGCCCCAGTCTGAGCCTACGATCCGGTGCAGCCAGAAGGCGGAGCCTGACGCGGTTTCGGAATCCGTCAGCTGAGTTCCCGCGGGTATGTTGGTGAAATGCAAATCATAGAATAACCCGCTGGCCCCGATTAGATCATTCAAGGCAAAGTGATAGCTCGTCTCTACCGTCGTCGTGCTGGATCTCTGCGTGGACAACGGAGTAATTAGACTGGCGTTCGGTCCGCCTGATCCAACGACGACTTCCGCACCATTGCCCGCATCGAAGAAGCCGGTGGTCAAAGAAAAGTTTTCCGCGACCCGCAAACTCACGTGCGGGCTCAACCGATACTGCGAATCGAAAGTCAGGTTGTGGGATCCCTGGTCCTGGTTCGTGAACCTCTGATTCACGGTCAGGCCGCCGGCGTACCCAAGACTCCACCGCATTCGAGGTGTCGACTCCTGAATACTGAGATTGGGGAAGATCGAGACGCTTGCATTGCCTACTTCTCCGCTTGGAAGCAGCAACGGGTTGTCATCATAGGTGGCGCCCACATTCACCCCGCCTCGCAGGTAATTCGATCGTTCCAATTCGGAGAGGAAAGCAGCAGAAATCCCCGTTCCCCCGAGCAGCGCCGGTATCTGGGGCAGACTGCCGCTGGTGTCCTCTGCGCCGCCTTCGATCTGCATTCCTGCGATGGCCGAAAGGGCGGCTGCCGGAGCCGTTCTAGAACTATCGTCCCCAGAACTCTGGGTTGGCGGGTTCTGCGCCGCCGAGAGCACCTGCACCCCAGCCGCCATCCATCCGAGAATCAACCAGCGTCCAATACTCATCATTGCAACTACGGGACGACCACCGTATCGCCAGCTTGCAGACGGATGTTTTGGTCCGCATTCTTGCCCTTGATCACGTCTTTGTAGTTGAACGGAATCCGTTTCTGCGTTCCGTCCGGAGCTTGTCGAAGAACATAGATCGACTTCTGCTTCGCGAAGTCCTTGAAGCCCCCGGCCATCGCGATCGCATCGAGCACGGTGGTCGAACTCGTCAACAAATAGGCACCCGGCCGAGCCACCATACCCATCATGTTCACCCTCTGACTCCTGCTATCGGTCACGATGACGGTGACTTCAGGCTCGGAAATATAGTTCTGCAGGCGCTTGGTGATCTCTTGTTCCAGTTGCCGTGGCGTCTGACCACTTGCCTGCAACTCCCCGACTAACGGCAAAGAAATCTTTCCATCAGAACGAACGGGAATGGAACGCGAGACGTCAGGTTCTTTCCACACACTGACTGCCAGGACATCGTTAGCACCAATCACGTAGGAACTATCCAAATGCGCGACCGGCGACCCTTCTCCGGGCTTCTCGCTCGCCTGCTTATCGACAGCGGGCACGGGCGGGCGCGATGTGGAATCGGATTGCGCGAACGCTCCCATGGACAAGAGCACCAGAAGCGTCAGGACCAACATCGTTCGATGGGCTGTCATGGGTCGCATTATAGGCGATTGCTGCTCAGTCATTCTCCGGTTCCATCGTGGGGTTCAATGCTACCCGGTTCAATCTGGCTGCGTCCATGGCAAGGCTACTTCGCTTGCCGTGTATGGTCGATACCAAAAAATCGTCCCGATTCTGCCGGCGGCGTCAGGTGGTACTCTTGGATCTTGTAAAGCAGCGCACGATAGCTGATATTCAACAACCGAGCTGCCGCCTTCCGGTTCCAGTGTGTCTGTTCGAGCGCTTGGGCAATCGCGGCGCGCTCAGTTTCTCCTTTTGCGTTTCTTACCAGCAACTTCAAAGACGATTGTTCTTCCGATGTGTGCAGGCTCGAAGGCAGACCGCTGGTTTTCGCCTTCCCGTTTCCGTTCCCACTTTTCCTTGCGGATCCGTAGTCGGGACGCGAAAGCAATTCGTTCAACGCCGCGCCCTCATCGCCGTGCGCCAGGAAGCGTTTGGCAAAGTTCTCCAGCTCGTGCAGGTTGCCGGGCCACGTGCACTGCTGGCATGCATCCAGCAACGTGGTTGAGAAGCGCGGTGCCGGCACGCCATAGCGCCGGGTCAGCCGGTTCATCAGGTGCCCCAGCAGCAACGGGATTTCCTCGTGCCGCTCCCGCAGCGGTGGCACGCGCAATTCGAAAGCGCTCAGGCGGTGGTACAGCTCTTCCTGAACTCTCCTCTCTGCCGCTGCCAACTCCAGGTCCTGGCACGTGGCAGCAATGATGCGCACATCGGCCCGGATCGGGCTCTGGCCGCCGCACCGGACAAACTCCCCCGTTTCCAAAAGCTTCAGAAGCCGCCGTTGCACCGCGTCCGGCATGGCATTGAATTCGTCCAACAAAATCGTCCCCTTGGCACACTCCTCGAACTTCCCTAGTGTCGATTCCGGTCGCCCGTCGGCGGAAGCGTGCTCGTAACCGAACAATTCATTCTCCAGCAAATCGGAAGTGAGCGTCGCACAACCGACTCGCATGAACGGGAAGCTGGAACGAATCGACAGCGAATGGATAAGCCGGGCAGCAGTCGTCTTCCCGCTTCCCGCTTCTCCAGTAACCAGCACCGGCACGTCAGTCTGCGAGAGTAATTGCGCTTGCGTGCGCAGCCTGCGAGTGGCCGGGCTAGCCGCAATGAAATACAGCTCTTCGCTGATTCGCTCGATTTCTGGCTGATACATGTTTTGAGAGTGTCTGACGAACGGTTGTAAGAAATTCCCGGATCGTTTACGAGGGCATTGGTTGATTGGCGGACTGCAACGCTTTCTTCGGATTATCTCTTCAGACCGGCTCTACGTCGTACCCATCAATTCGCACGGCCAGCGACCGCTGAATCGCATCGACGGAAATAATCAGGCTGTGGTCGCCGTTCTCCGACAAGAACACCCCTTCCACTCCGTCCATCGCCCCGCCGCGTACTCGGACCCGCTGCCCCACCTTGAGAAAGGGGTACGATCGCCAGGGCGCTGCCTGGGTGAGAACTTTCTGGATGCCTTCGATCTGCTCATCGGGAATCGGCACGCTCGCCCCGCGAACGCCCACAAAACCGTGCACACTTTCTATCTGATACACGCGCGTCCGGTCTGCCGCGCTCAAAGCGCAACGGATGAACACATAGCAACTGAACAGTGGTACGTCTACCTTCTTCTTGCGATCGCTCCAGCGATGCACTTCCGCCGTCGTCGGAAGGAACGTTTCCATCCCTTGATCTCGCAATCGTCGCTCGACCGCTTTTTCATGGCGTGCTCTGGTGTGCAGCGCATACCAGCGCAACTCTTCCTGCGCTACCCATTGGCTCATCCCGCTGCCCGCTTCATAGCTCTGGTTGGGACTACTCATAGCTTCGCCCTCTGGGTCCCATTGCACTGGGTCCGCTTGGCCCGCATGCCGGATCGCATGCCACCTCTTCAACGCTTTTCAGGGGGAGGAACTTAACAGGAACGAACTAGGGGGAGTTTCTTTGACGCCAACCTAACTGCACTCGTTTGACGTCTAAGCGCACTTGTTTGACGTCCAAAACTTAACAGTGGTTGTTTGAAAGCTAGCGGTACTTGCAAGAACGTGCAAGTGGTGGGGCTTCTTAGGACACACCGTCCCTTTTATGTCCAGGGTGATTTTCTCACGACCGAGCTAAACGGCTTAGAGACGTTATTCTATGGCACTGCCGTTGTAGTACTCCTGTGCAAAGGTGAGGAGCTCGCTCCTGACATCAATCAATCCGTCAAGCGACTGGAGCTATCTTATTGATAACATTAATGTCCGACTACACATTTAGCGGTTTTAGCAACAGCTTTTTCGAGACTAGTATCAGGACTCACCCCTTGCATTGTCGTGCAACCGACGGAACCGCGACTGAAGCCAGACGACCATTGCATTTTTTTGCATAGGTTGCAAATCCCCGACTTGCCGGTTTTAGAATTTAGTGCTACATTCTCACTGTAGTAAGAGACCCTGGCCGGCTTTCTTGCCTTACTTTCTTCCTCCCCCTTAGGCCATTGTACGTATAAACGAACGGAATGATTCCCCCCATCCGGTTCGTAGGACCAATATCAGGAGACCCGATGTCGCCCCATGAAGAATTGGGTTCGGACTTTGTAAGTATCGTAGTTGCCGACGGCACGCGCATCCACACCGAACTCCTAGCGGACGCGCTGCGCAACGATCGCGGTCTGCAGGTCGCTGCCGCGGCCTCGAATTCCGAGGAACTGTTGGCCGCCATCAGCCGGGTGCCCATCGATGTCGTGGTAATCTCTCACAATTTGGACGACCAGCCCGGCCACGGCACCCAGGTATTGCGCGAGATGCGTGCACTGCGGCCCGAGATCAAAGGTGTTATCTTGCTGGACTCCTCCAACCCCCAGGACGTGCTGGAGTGCTTTCGCGCCGGCGCAAGGGGTATTTTTTCCAAGCAAGAGAGGCTCGAGAGTCTCTGCAAATGCATTCGCAGCGTCCATGAAGGACAAGTCTGGGCGCGTAGCGTCGATCTCGATCATGCCCTCGAAGCTCTTGCCAACTTGCCGTTCGTTCGCGCCACCAACCACAACGGAATTGAATTGCTTTCCGCGCGAGAACGCCAGGTCATCCAGCACTTGGCCGCGGGTATGACCAACCGCGACATCGCTCACACTCTCGGCCTCAGCCCTCATACAGTCAAGAACTACCTGTTCCGAATTTTCGACAAGCTGGGCGTCTCCAGCCGCACCGAGTTGCTCTACCTGACCATGAACAACTCGCAGGCCCAGCCACAACGTCCCGCCAACAACGGAGACGGCCACGCCTTTTCTGCCATCATGGAAGCCGCCGAGGCCGGCGATGCCTCGGCACAACTGCGCATGGCCGAGCATTTTGGTCAGGTCAGAGATGGTCAGATCGAAGATGTTCGGAACAATGACGGTCAACAAAAGGGCGGCCCGAACGTGGGCGCCCAGCCCGACTCCGTCTCCGCTTACATGTGGTATTTGCTCGCAGAAAAAACCGCAGCCTCGATGCTCGAACAGATCGCGGAAGGCAAGAAAACCATCAGCCGGAAAATGTCTCCGCAACAACTGGCCGAGGCCGAAAGCAGGGCTGCCGCGCGGTTGAAAAACAAGAAACAGCCTGGTTTCGACAGCGGCGGCGAAGTGCAGACGAGGCGGCACGCCGCTGTTCCATAGAGCTTCACATGCTAATCGATTGACCTTGCCTGCGCTGCCGGTGAAACTCCCCAACGGATGTCTCGCGGGCCTTCTTCACTTGGGATCTGTCCGGTAACTCCAGAACCCGGCCATCTTCTCTTGCAGAACGTGGAAGGGAGCCTCGTGCGCTTCCGGAAAAGAGACCGTTGTTCTGTTTTCGCACACCGCATCCTCGACTAGGTGGTGCAAGGGCGCAAACTCGCAAATCGGATCTGTGGCGCTGGCGTTGCCCGTCAACAGAAAGGCCTGGCACCGGCATCCGCCAAAATCTTCGTTGCGGCGGTCGCAGGAGCGGCAGGGCTCGGGCATCCAGTTTTCGCCACGAAATTTCTGAAATGCTTCGGAACTCATCCAGATCCAATCGAGCGTGTGCTCGCGCACGTTGTCGAAGCGCATGCCCGGAATAACGCCCGCCGCATGACATGGCAGCGCGCGGCCGGCGGGGTCGATTAGCAGTAACTGGCGTCCCCATCCGCCCATGCAGGCTTTGGGATAGCGAGCGTGATAGTCGGGAACGACCATGTCGATGCGGACTTTGCCACGCAGACGCTCCTCGGCTGCAGCAACCACTCCTACCGCCCGGTCCAGTTGCGCGCGTGTGGGGCAGCAAGGCCGAGCGGTTCTGGAGCGCCCAGCCGTAGTACTGCGCATGCGCAATTTCCATCCGATCGGGATGGAGCGCTTCGAGCGCGGCAATAATTTCCTCGAGGTGATCGATGTTCTGCCGATGAACAACCAGGTTTGTGGTGAACGCGATGCGATGCGAGCGGATCCACGCGGCCAGTGCGATTTTGTGTGTGTGCGCGCGTGCTCCAGCAATCCAGTTAGCCGGGCCTTCACTCGAATCCTGAAAGCTGAGTTGGATATGGTCAAGGCCGGCTTCCACAAGCTGGGCCAGACGCTCGCGTGAAAGCCCGATTCCAGAAGTGATCAGGTTCGTGTAGAGGCGCGACTTCCGCGCGCCTTCGATCAGCTCGACCAGATCCGGGCGCGCCAGCGGTTCTCCTCCCGTGAAATGAAGATGCAGAACGCCAAGCGCGGCGGACTCGCCGAAAAGACGCAGCCAGTCGGCGGTCACGAGCTCTTCTTTGCGCGAAGTCAGCTCCAGGGGATTCGAGCAGTACACGCAATGCAGCGGGCAGCGGTGCGTGCCGTCGCGCAGTGCAGCGGACCGAAAAGGCTTGTTGGAGAAAAAGCCAAATGGCTCTCGTAAGTCCCGGACGATCACCCCGCTAAGCGTGCGCGTGGGTGTTCTTTCGGCCTATGGGCTTAGGCCCCGGATCGTCTTCGGCAATGCCGGACAGAACAACCGGCGCGCGGTCGGGGAATTCAGCCACAAGCGACAGGTTTCCGCCCATGGCCTTGATGGTTTTCCGCAGCGTGGAGAGCAACAGGTCGCTGCGCTTTTCAAGGCGCGAGACACTGTCCTGGGTGATCCCGATAGCCTTGGCCATCCGAACCTGCGTAAGCTTGCGCGCGTGTCGCAGCTCGCGCAGGGTCATCTCCTCTGCTATCAACTGAGCAGCGCGGGCCCCGACCTTCTTGCGTTGGGCGGGTTTTAGCTTCCTGATTATGTCATCCACGTTCGTGGGCATGGTTATTTCCTTTCCTTCTTCAGCCGGGCCAGATGAGCGTCAAAACGGTCATCGGCCTTGCGGATCAGCTCGCGGTAAAATCGCTTTTCGCTGACACCCGATTTATCTCCTGCAACCAGGAGGATCGCCTTGCGCTTCGTGTCGAAGGCAAAGGCCACTCACCACTCACCATCGGCCGCGCTGAACCGCAGCTCCTTCATGTTTGCGTAGCGCGAGTTGTTCAGCGTGTCAACGCGGGGCCGTCCCAATTGCGGCCCAAATTGCTGCAGCAGGCGGTCAACGCCAGGAGATCCGTCCGCACGTCCTTGTGCAGCTCGTCGAACTCCGGCTCAAACTCGTCGCCGATCTCGACAACCCAACTCACCCTTGTAATATGACATGTAGCTCATATTATGTCAAATACATATATGCTGCCGAGGTAGGCCCCCCGTGCTTCCCTTCCCCTTAACCAGTTCGCCGACTCCGTTCTCGACAGGGCGTCTGAAGATTATCGGAGGTGTGCATGAACAGCGCGAAGCATACGCTCCAGGTCTTGAAGCAAGGGCTGGAGTTCTTGGAGAAGGGCGGCTACCGCTCGCCGATTGCGTGGCGGTGGCCTCTGGCCTTTGAAGACTCACCAACATGCTCTAATCATCGACGGCCTGCCTGTCATGGAGCGGGAGACGGGGATCGAACCAGCGACATCCAGCTTGGAATGATGGCGTTCAGTCGGGCTGGACGGATGCCGCCAAACGCTATCGCATTGATAGTGAGAAGCTACAGAAGGCTGTGTCGGCGGAGCTGGCCTCAGCGTTCACGCAAAACCTTTTGAAGTGATCTTCCTGCCAACCGAAGCCTCGAAGAAAGTTGAAGCCCTTCCAATGCGGGCCAATCCGGACCGGCGGCCGCCTGGACTCGCATCATTTGGCACTTTGGTTGGTCCGATCTGTCGCTTCACGCTGATCAAAGTTGCATCAGATTGGTTTGCAGCTTCGTGTATCCCTGTTTTTGCGCCCACAGATCCAGCGGGATCGCAGCCATCTCATCCACGATCGGTTCGGCCAGCCCGCTCTTGGTCATGTCCACTGTCTTGATATAGCTCCGGCAACTGTCGCACCCTTCCACCCGGACGTGTTTGAGTTCTTCCGCGGTGTAGACCGGAAGCTTCGCGTGGTTCTCTTCCCCGCATCCCGGGCAGACGATCCGCCGGAACTCCCATTCCGCCAGGCAAAACGAACATACCAGCGATCGCTGGCCGCCATCTCCCAACGGACGCAGAACGCCCAGCCCCGGTTTCCGTTTGCAAAACGGACACAGATACGGCACCGGCCCGCTCCAGCGCATATTTGACTGTGAACGAATGCCGATCGCGTAAGGCTGAAGAAAAGCGCGAGCGAAAAAATCGTGAGGACCCGGCGGCAGCGTCCCGGTCTCGGTCCCATTCCAGAAAACCGTCAGCAATCGGAAATGTGAATCTTCGCCACCGTGCCGCAACTCGTGCGCAGCTTCCCGAAGGGGAGCCGGACCGTTCTGTTCGACCACCGAAAGAAGTTGCCCGAATCGGCGGGCCAGTTCCGGCGGGAGCGGCCGCGCAAAGGGCTCCGAGTCTGATGCGACACCGCCAGCCCCGGCATTCGCCCTTCCGATCGATCGGTTGAGGTCTCCGTAGAAATCTTCCTGAAAGCGCGCGATGGCCACATAGAAGCGCAGGATTTCCGCAGCAAAGCTGTACTGGGCGCCAAGTTCCTCCGCCCGTCGAATTCGCCGCTGCCATTCGTTCTGCGCCATGCTGCCATTAGACATGGACCGATTATCAGTCCCAGCCTCCTGCCGCGCAATGCAGCCTTGTGGACAAACCGGGGACATTTCTGGGGACATTTCTATTGTGGTGCGAGGGAAGGGTTTTCCCGATTGACGATCCAGCCCGCCCGGGGGTATAGTCTCTCGCATTAGTGCACCACAAACTGGACGCGGTCGTGGGCGTCCGCAACCATTCACCTCCGTAACTTTCTGGAATGGGCGGCACGGGGGCAACAAAATGGAGTTCTCTCGCAGGACTTTTATCAAAGGCACCGTCCTCGGCGGAGCCGGTTTTTCCGCTCTCGGCTTTGATCTGACTCCCATTTACGCTCAGACCGAATCCCTCAAAATTTCCCGAGCCAGCGAAACGCGCAGCACCTGTCCTTATTGTGCCGTCAGTTGTGGCGTGATCATCTACACCCTGGGCGACAAGGCCAAGAACGCGATTCCCCAGGTCCTGCACGTCGAGGGCGATCCCGACCACCCCATCAACCGTGGCACGCTCTGCCCCAAAGGGTCGTCGCTCGAGCAGGATATTCTCAACGACCGCCGCCTCCTGAAGCCGCAAGTGCGCCGTCCCGGCGCCACCGAGTGGGAAGACATTTCCTGGGATCAGGCTTACGCCGAGATCGCGCAAAAGGTGAAAAAGACGCGTGACGATACCTTCGTCGAAAAAGATGCCGCTGGCCACACCGTGAATCGCTGCGAAGGCATGGCCTTCACCGGCGGATGCACCGACACCAACGAGTTTAACTATCTCGCCGTAAAAAGTATGCGCAGCTTGGGGGTCTGCTACCTGGAAAACCAGGCCCGCGTTTGACACGGCCCCACGGTCTCCAGTTTGGGGCCCACCTTTGGACGCGGCGCAATGACCAACGGTTGGATCGACATCAAGAACACCGACGTGATGTTGATCATGGGCGGCAATCCCGCCGAAAACCACCCCTGCGGCTTCAAATGGGCGGTCGAAGCCAAGATTCACCGCAACGCAAAAACCATCGTTGTCGATCCGCGCCTGACCCGCACCGCCGCAAACGCGGACATGTACGTACAGATCCGCGCTGGTTCCGACATCGCTTTCCTCGGCGGCGTCATCCGATACGCCATCGAAAACAACCGCATTGCCAAAGACTACCTCGTCAACTACACCAACGCCGCTTTCATTATCAAAGACGGATTTAGCCTACCCGAAGACGGCTTCTTTTCCGGATTCGATCCCGAGAAAAAGGTCTATGACAAGAAGACCTGGAATTATGAAGAAGGCGGGGATCTGGCCGGCAAACCGGTAGCAGCCACGCCTCCGGAAAAGACGCCGCCACCTCTGCCCGCAGGCGCGACGCCGCCTCCACCAACTCTCCCCCCGAAGACCGCATTCGATCTCTCGCTGCAGCATCCGCGCTGCGTCTATCAACTGCTGAGGAAGCAATACGAGCGCTATACGCCCGAGATGATCGAGCGCATCACCGGCATTCCGAAAGACCAATTCCTCAAAGCCGCCGACCTGTTCACCTCTGTCCGCAAAGATGGCGACATGAAAAAAGTCGCCACCATCATTTATGCGGTCGGATGGACCCAGCACAGCTTTGGCACGCAGATCATCCGCACCGCCGCCGTCCTGCAACTGCTCATGGGCAACGTCGGCCGCGCCGGTGGCGGAGTCAATGCGCTCCGCGGCCACTCCAACATTCAGGGCGCAACCGATATGGCCGGAATCTTCGACATCCTTCCCGGCTATTTGAAGATGCCGAATCCCGCCGATGTCGATCTCGCTACCTTTCTGAAGCGCACAACTCCAACCGCGTCCAAGCCCGATCCGTGGGAGTCATTTAACTATTGGTCGAACACCCCCAAATTCATGGTCTCCTTCCTGAAAGCGATGTACGGCGCGTCCGCCACCAAAGAAAACGACTGGGCTTTCAACTATCTGCCGAAGATTGACCGCAACTATTCCTGGGTGAATATCTGGAACGACATGTACGAGGGCAAGGTGAAAGGTCTCTTCGCCTTCGGCATGAACGGTGTCATGATCGGCCCCGATTCGAACAAGAATATCGACGCGCTGAAAAAGGCCGACTGGCTGGTCGTGTGCGAGATCTATCCCGACGAAACCAGCGAATTCTGGCGCGCTCCTGGAATTACGGCCGACGACCAGAAGAAGATCAACACCACCGTATATCGTTTACCGGGCGCAGGCTTTGCCGAAAAAGACGGCACCTTCGTGAACTCCGCCCGCTGGCTGCAATGGAAGAACGTAGCCCTTCCTCCGCCCGGACAAGCGCGCCTCGACCAGGAGATTCTCGCGACCATCTTTTTGAAAGTTCGCGAGCTCTATAAGAAAGAAGGCGGCAAGTTCCCCGATCCCGTTCTGAACGCGACCTTCGCCTACACAAACCCGTACAACCCGCCGCTCGCCGAGGTCGCAAAAGAAATCAACGGCAAAGCGCTCGCCGACATTACCGATCCGAAGACCAATATAACCATCAAAGCCGGCCAGCAACTCCCCGGTTTTGCCTGGCTCAAAGACGACGGCACAACCACCTCCGGAAACTGGCTCTACTGTGGATCGTGGACGGAAGCCGGCGCCATGATGCAGCGCCGCGGAACCGACGACCCCTCCGGCCTCGGCATTTATCCCAATTGGGGATGGTCCTGGCCGGCGAATCGCCGCGTTCTCTATAACCGCGCCTCCTGCGATGGTGACGGCAAGCCGTGGGATCCTTCGCGTCGCCAGGTTTGGTGGGACGAAGCCAAGCAAAGCTGGGTGGGAGTCGACGTCCCCGATTTCAAACCGGACTCCGCGCCCAAAGACCACATGGGACCGTTCATCATGAACCCCGAGGGCGTCGGACGTTTGTTCGTGCCTCTGGGCGCTATGGCCGATGGTCCCTTCCCCGAATTCTATGAGCCCTTCGAAAGCCCGATTGCGAATCTGTTGCATCCGAAGCAATCCAACAATCCGGTCGTGAAACGATATAAGACCGACATGGACAAGTACGGGACGGTCGATCAGGGATACAACGTCATCTGCACCACCTACCGCCTGACCGAGCACTATCACTACTGGACCAAGAACAATCCCATGAATGTGGAGCTCGTGCCGGAGCCATTCATCGAAGTTCCCGCCGAACTCGCCGACCGCATGGGCATTCGTGGTGGCGAAAAAGTAAAAGTCACCAGTGCGCGCGCATACTACATCGCCAAGGCGATGGTCACGCGCCGCATCCGGCCCATGCAGATCGATGGCAAGGAAACGTTCCAGATCGGCATCCCCATTCACTGGGGCTTCCGAGGCATTGTGGAAGATGAGGGCAAGACGGCAAAGACATTGGCGAATCAGTTGACACCGACCATCATCGACCCGAACGCATTTACGCCGGAATTTAAAGGCTTCTTAGTGAAGATCGAGAAGGTTTAGGAGGCTATGTAAGAACTCGGGTCTCGTAGCACGGGTTTCGTATCAGGGTGTCGCTTTAGCGATACCACAAGTTGCCCAAGGGAAGACGCCCCTTTAGGGGCTGGGGAGCAAGATGCCAGACCGCAAGGCACTACAAGCCGAAATGATCTCTGGCCATTCCGGTCCTTCGCCCGGCCTGGGCATGCAGCGCGACCTCGAAGTCTGCAAACTGGTCGACACCACCACATGCATCGGCTGCAAAGCGTGCGAAGTAGCCTGCGCCGAGTGGAACGACTTGCCGTTCTCCCCGACCACCTTCGACAACACTTACCAGACGATGCCCGAGACACGCTGGAATTTCTGGAACCTCATCAAGTTCAATGAGCACCAGAACCCCGACGGCACCATCCAGTGGTTGATGCGCAAGGATCAGTGCATGCACTGCGCCGACCCCGGCTGCCTGGCAGCTTGCCCTGCCGACGGCGCCATCGTCAAGTACGCCAACGGCATCGTCGATTTTAATCAAGCAAACTGCATCGGCTGCGAATTTTGCGTTTCCGGCTGTCCTTTCAATATTCCGCGCTTCAATCCCGCGACCAAGCGCGTGTACAAGTGCACGCTCTGCTCCGACCGTGTCGGCGAGGGGCTGGAACCCGCATGCATCAAGGCGTGTCCCACCGGTTGTCTCAAGTTCGGCACAAAAGACGACATGAAATTCATCGCCGAGGAGCGCGCGAAACAACTGAAGGAAAATTTCGGCTGGAAAAACGCCGGCGTCTACGATCCGCAATCCGTCGGCGGCACCCACGTGATCTACGTACTGCACGACGCGACCGATCCCGAGCGCTACGGCAACCTGCCCGCCAATCCGCGGATCCCGTGGAGCTACACCGTCTGGAAGTGGCTCTTTAAGCCCGTGCTCGGAACCTTCGCCTTGTTCGGTTTTCTCGGCGTCATCCTGCACTACGTAACCTCCGGCCCGCGCCGGACCCAACCGGAACCGCCGGCCAAGGATGGCGCCAATGTCAACATCTAGCGGTGCGATCGATCGCTTCGACGGCAAGGCTCGCGAGAGCTTCGAACACCTGGGCCAAACCACCGTCTATCGCGGAGAGCTGCTGCGCCATCCCGTCTACACGCGCGTGGTCCACTGGATGGTCGCGCTCTTTTTCTTTCTCGCGCTCTTCACCGGCTTTAGCATTTATCTCCCGTGGCTATTTCGCTGGTTCACTCCCTTCTTCGGCGGCGGACCCCTCAGCCGCGTCATGCACCCCTGGTTCGGCCTGGGCTTCGTCCTCTGCTTCGGGCTGCAAGTCCTGAACTGGCTCCGGCCCATGACCTGGACCGCAGCCGATTCCAACTGGATGCGCAACATGGGAAAGATCGTCAGCGGCGAAGCCAAGATGGATCCGCCCGACACCGGCTTCTTCAACGCCGGACAAAAACTTCAGTTCTGGGAGATCGTCGGCGGCAGTGTCGCGTACCTCATCACCGGCATCATCCTTTGGGCGGGCGCCAGAACCTTCGGAAGAATCCCCGTCGCCATCAGCTACGTCATCCACGACATCTCCGCCGTCATTATGCTCGGCGGAATCTTCATCCACATCTACCAAAGCACGTTCGGCGAACCCGGCACTTTTCAGGCAATGGTTCGCGGCGCGGTAAGCGAAGCCTGGGCCTGGACCTTCCACCCCGCTTGGTACAAGCAAGTCACCGGACGCGACCCACAGCAGGCGTGCGAAGAAGCCCGCCGCCAAATGACCACGCGCATCAAACCCTGACAGGCTGCCGAGAAACCGGGTTTTGTACCAGGGTTATGGTTCCCTGCCCTAATTCAGAGCTCCGGAGGACAAGCCCGCGGATAACCAATCAAGTAAGTAATTCGCGGCTCCCCAATCGCTCTCGAATACTCTCCGCTCTCCCACTGGTATCCGGCTGCGGTCAGCTTTTCGACAAGCTCACGCAGTTCTTGCGGACGATAGGTCCGCAGGCAAGAGACCACGCCATCGAACAGCAGAACCAGGGGAATGATCGGAACCAAGTACGTCCAGAGCAACCGTGACCAGCGAAACGGACGGATCCACGGCGTGCAGACGACCAGCATGAGAACCCAGGCGAACATAAGGCCGATAGTTGACGGAGCGCGCCTCGTTCCTTCAAATATGCCGATGCCTTCCCCGGCATCGACGGCATTTTGCAGTATGGCGCGAGCCCCTTCTGGCGAAAAATGATGAAACGACGTGAACATCGTTCGCAGCCCCTTCAGTTCACGCGGAACTTTCATCGCGTCCACCGGCCCCGTATAAAAAGCAATGTGATTCTCAGAAACCGCTCTGACTTTTTCGAATGCCCTGAGGTTGGGGTATTTATCCGTGAGCCAAATCTGAAGGGCCGGCGGGTCTCCTTCGAGCTTTCGCGATTCGAGCTTTCGAGAAAGGTCTAACCAGGGCCCGCCCCCGCCTGAACACAAGTCAACAATCGATCCGCTCCGCGTAGAGTCAAGCGCGCGTTGCAGCAGCGGGGCGATGGGAGAGTAGACCTTAAAGAGGTTGAACCCAAACTGCAGCGCATCCGTAATTTCATCTCGAATCGACGACGGAAACCACGGTTGTTCATGGAGTTCGACGAACTGTACGCGACGCATGGCAACTCAGCCTGATGAGTAGTATCGTCCGTGCGAACATTCTCGTCCATTTGCCAGAATTCATTGGTTCAACGTTAAACTAATCCGGTACCCTACACCGGTAGAGACGGGGCTTGCCCCGTCTCGGTTTGTGCGACGAATAGCGAACGACGAACGACCGACGACCAACGACTCAATGATCAAATCTCCACGAGGAACCCGCGACCTTCTCCCGCCCGACACGGCGCTCTGGAACTTCGTCGAAGCCGCCGTCCGCGACGTCTTCCGCGCCTACAACTTCCACGAAATCCGCACGCCCATCTTCGAGTCTACCGAACTGTTCGCGCGGGGCGTAGGCGAGGAGACCGACATCGTCAAGAAAGAAATGTTTACCTGGGAAGATCGCGGCCGCGCCGAGAGCGATAAAGGACAATCGCTAACCCTCCGTCCCGAGAACACCGCCGGCATCGTCCGCGCTTACATCGAGCACAAACTCTGGGAGCGGGGCCTGAACAAATTCTTCTCGATCGGGCCTATGTTTCGGCGCGAGCGCCCGCAAAAAGGACGCTACCGCCAGTTCTACCAGATTGACGCCGAAATCATCGGCCCCGCCGCCGCCGGCAGCCAGTCTCCCGCCAGAGACGCGGAAATCCTCGAACTCCTGGCCACACTTCTGGACCGCGTAGGCATCACCAACTGGACGCTCGAACTGAACTCCGTAGGCTGCCCCGCCGACCGCGTAAAATTCAATGAGGCCCTCCGCAAAGCCCTCCAACCCGTAGTAGGGAAAATGTGCGAGGACTGCCAGCGCCGCGCCGTAACCAACCCGCTGCGTGTCTTCGACTGCAAAGTTCCCGAAGACCAACCGATCATCAAAACTCTCCCCACCATCAGCCAATTCCTGGACGAAGACTGCCGCACTCACTTCGAAGAAGTAAAAAATATCCTGAACGCCGTCCACATCCCCTACGTCGAAAACCCGCGCCTGGTGCGCGGTCTCGATTACTATCAAAAAACTGCGTTTGAATTTACCCATGGGTCGCTGGGCGCGCAGAATGCGATTCTCGGCGGCGGAAGATACGACGGGCTATCCGAAGCGCTCGGCGGCCCGCCAGCTCCGGGGATTGGCTTCGCTATCGGAGAAGATCGGCTGGTGCTTTCCCTAATGGAGACAGCAACAGCCGAATCCGTCATCCGCAAGCCCGACGTCTACATCGCTCCGCTCGGCAGCGGAATGAATCGCGAAGCCGCCCGTGTGGCTTCCGAACTGCGCCGCCACGATCTGGTGGTCGATCTCGGCGACGAGTCGTTTCGGCTGAAAAAATCCTTCGAGACAGCCGACAAAATGGGGGCCCGATACATCCTCATCGTCGGCGAGAACGAGGTGGCGGCCGATGCCTTCGCGCTCAAGCATCTAGCCTCCGGCGAGCAAGTCACGGTTCCGCGCACGGACCTGGTGCAGCGGATTCTGCGGAAGTAGTTCTTGTCCAAAAACCACCGGCCGCCCGATCCTGGCTTTTCAGCCTTGGATCTGGGCGGCCGGTGTTTCTGCGGTCCTCCTTCGACGAGCGGCGAGGCTGGTTGGCCCCGCTACGGGTTCGACTTATGACAGGAAGAACTCCTTCGCCAGCGGCAGCCACTCTTGGTCGGGGATCTGGACTGAGAGGTCGTCCACGGCCACTCCACCATCCTGGGCCAAGGCGCCCAGTGCCATCGGCATCCGGCGCTGCAAGCGGCTCGCCGACTCTTCTGTCCACCAGCGGGCGAGTGCTCCACCCAGCAAGTTCTTGAAGCTTGTCTTGGCGTCGGGTGCCTGCGCGGTCACCAGCCAGCCTTCGCCGTAAGGATCGCTCAGCGCCAGCTTCGGATTCTTAATGACCGCTTCGTTGATGTCAGACACGGTGCCCTCGATCGGCGAAACCATATCAACGGCAACGTCGTCGCGATAAAGTGTGCACATCTTCTGGCCTTGGCGAATCCACTGGCCGCGTAGCGGCAGCGTGATGCTCTCCATCGTGCCGGTCAGTTTCGCCGCAAAATCATCCATGCCGACCCGCACCAGGTTCGGGCTCTCGCTCAGTGCCCAGGTGTGACCCGGGTGGTAGCGCAGGTTCTCTGGAACCTCGAAGCCACTGACCACGGCTGGCCGCAAGCGCGGCGCCTCGGCATGCTTTGCTGGGGCAACCTGCAACACCGGTTGCACAATAGCGTGGCGGGTGCGGAAGTAGTCAATCAGCAAGAAGGTTGCGAAGAAGAAGAGAACCAGTAGGACCGTCATAAGTCACCTCGTCGGAGGGCCGTCTAGCGAGCCACTCAACACTTTTCTAAAGGCAATCGCCATGCCAAGACGAGCCAAATTACGAACCAGTGCGCTGTAGACACAGATCTCCTGTGAAATAAAAGGGATACACGAAAAATAATTTGACGGCGCGACCTATTGCGATGAAATTGTCAACAACGCTTTGATGGAAATCGCAACAGGCGAAAGCTCGCGTTTTCAATGTTTGGAGCTGGACGACGAGATTGGCCTTTTGCAATCAGTGGGTTGCCGGTTAGCAACCCACTGATGAATCTAACAACAGCAAAAGTTGAAGAATGCAACGGAGAAAACCTACTCTGGCGAGTATTGCGTCTCCAGTTCGGCGTCGGCCGGGCTCGGAGCGTTGGTCAAAGCAGTGATGCCGTACTCCAACCCTTTCTCAAAGGCCTTCAGGTTCAGTTCTCGGGAGCTGGGCGGAACCGAATCGGCGACCGCTTTCCGCACAGCATCGGCGTCCAGCAGTTTTGTGACTGCGGTGAAAAATCCCACCATCACCGAATTCAGCACCATGCGCTTTCCGAGTTCTTCGGCGATGCGGGTCGCTGGGACGCTGTAGACCTGGATTTCCTTGCTGAGATCCGACGACACCCGTACGAGATCCTGCTCGATGATCATGATGCCGCCGTCTTTCAACTCAGGAGCGAAGCGCACATAGGCTTCCTGCGACATGATGACCATGATGTCGGGGTGGGTGACATAGGGGTACAAGATCGGCGATTCGGAGAGCACGAGCTGCGCACTGCAGGCGCCGCCTCGGGCTTCCGGGCCGAAGTTCTGCGTCATGGTGGCAAAGGCGCCTTGGAAAATCGAGGCAGCCTTGCCGAGGACGATGGCCGAGAGGATCACTCCCTGGCCGCCAAAGCCTGCGATACGAATTTCAGTTAGCTGCAGTCGCATACCATCTCCGGTTCTTCCACGTATCTTTCTCCGAGCGATTCTGAGTATTGCGCTCGCATCATCGTTTGGTAGTCGGGGCGCTCGCGGTCTACGAACTTGCCCACGATGATCTCCCCGGTCATGGTCATGCCAACTTCACTAGTGGGCGCACCGTTCCGGACTTTGCTCTTTTCTTTGTAGTACTTCATGGCATCCAGAGCGTCGCCCATCTTGTTGCGGCGCTGATAGAGCGTGGGACAGGGCGAGATAATTTCGATAAAAGAGAAGCCTTTCTTCTGAAACGCCTCGCTCATGGCGCGGGTAATTTGCCGTACGTGGAACGTAGTCCAGCGCGCGACGTAAACCGCACCCGCCGCTTCCACCAGTTGCGGCAGATTGAACGACGGCTCGAACACACCGTAGGGATTCGTCGAAGTCGTCGAGTGATCGGGCGTCGTGGGTGCGGTCTGGCCGCCCGTCATGGCGTAGATCAGATTGTTCACGCAAATGACTTTCAGATCGATGTTGCGGCGCGCGGCGTGGATCAGATGATTGCCGCCGATGGCGGAAAGATCGCCGTCGCCGGAATAGACGATGACGTTCAGCTTTGGGTTTGCCAGTTTCAACCCGGTGGCGAACGGAATGGCGCGGCCGTGCGTGGTATGGAATGAATCCAATTTCACGTAACCAGCCACGCGCCCCGTGCAGCCGATGCCCGAGACCAGGGCCAGCGATCGCAAATCGATTTCCGAATCGATGAGGGCGCGGGCAAAAGAGTTTACCGTGGTGCCGATGCCGCATCCCGGGCACCAGATGTGGGGTATGCGATCGCTGCGTAAAAAGGGCTCGACCGGGTTCACGAGATCGTTGATCAAACTGTCCGACATCGACTGGCCTCCACAATTACCTTGAGAATGTCTTCGGGGTTGTGAACTCCGCCGCCCGCGTGCGACACGGCGAAGGTCTTCGCCTGGCCCGCGGCAGCGCGCTCCACTTCTCGCACCATCTGCCCCAGATTGAGTTCGGGGACGACGAATGCCTTCACTTTGGCGGCGAGTTCGCGGATCTTTTTCTCGGGAAACGGCCACGCGGTGATCAGGCGCAACTTGCCGACGCGCAGACCATTTTTACGAGCCGCTTCGATGGCACGTTGCGCCACTCGGGAAGTGATTCCGTAGGAAACGACCACGACATCGGCGCCCTCGATCTGCTCTTCTTCGGTCATGGTGATGCGGTCGACGGCGTTAAGAATCTTGTTCTGCAGACGGCGAACCAGCTTGTCCTGGGTCGGCAGAGTCATGTCGGGATAGCCGCGCTGGTCGTGGGTCAAGCCAGTGACGTGAAAGTTGTAGCCATCGCCGGCATGTGCCATCTCTGGCACCAGGTCGCCGTTCGTTTCATACGGCAGATAATCTTCGACCGACTTGCGAGTATGGCGGCGCGGCACCACTTCGATCTGGTCGGCGGCAGGAATCACGACTTTCTCCGTCATGTGCCCCACGCATTCGTCCATCATGAACATCACGGGCACACGGAATTCTTCAGCCAGGTTGAAGGCCGTGATGGTGAGATCAAAACACTCCTGCGGAGAATTGGGGCAGAGAGCGATGATCTCGTAGTCGCCATGCGAGCCCCAACGCGCCTGCATCATATCGGCTTGCGCCGGCAGCGTGGGCAGGCCGGTCGACGGTCCTCCCCGCTGCACATCCACGAACACACACGGCGTTTCGGTCATGGCCGCGTAGCCGATATGTTCCATCATCAGCGAGAAGCCGGGGCCGGAGGTCACCGTAAACGCCTTGGCTCCCGCCCAGACCGCCCCTTGCAGGGTGATGGAAGCTGCCAGTTCGTCTTCCATTTGGATGAACGCTCCGCCTACGGTTGGCACACGTGCGGCAAATCGCTCAACCACTTCAGTAGAAGGAGTTATGGGGTATCCGGAAGCGAACCGACTGCCAGCGGCCAGAGCGCCTTCGCAGCAGGCGTGGTCGCCATCCATGAAGTGTATGCCGGTGAGCACGCCTTTAGGGTCAGCCTTCATTTGGCACCTCCCTTAACCGGATCTGTCTTGGTGGCGAAAATGGCGAAGTCGGGGCAGTACATGCCGCACAAGTCACAGCCACTGCACTTTTCCGGGTGCACGACATGCGGCGGGTGATAGCCCTTGGAATTGAAAGCGGAGGAAAGTGCGAGCACTCTGGTGGGACAAAACTCCACACAGAAGCCGCAGGCTTTGCAACGCTCGACAACAATGGAAACACGTCCTTTTGCCAATGGAATCTCCGAGCTGAAGGTTTTAGAACCACCACGAAATCCTAGCCATTATGCTTTGCGGGGGGGTGCGCTTGGATGTGACAGGGATCACTGATGTTTGTGAGAACGCGCACACCTCCTGTGCAACGCTAAAGCAGAAAACAGGCCGCACAAAGCTCTGCGCCGGCTGATTCGGGAGACGCCGGGGTCTTACCCCATCGGTGAGGCGAGACACAACTGATGGTGCCATTGATCACAGCAATCGCGAAATCGAGGGCTGAGAATGAGGGTTGGTTGAAGAACTCGCGCTGTTCAGGAAGGGAGCTGCCATGTTTGAAGCCGAAGTTGAGATGGAACGACGCTCATCGGTGTTGCCGCTGCTGCTCATGCTGTGTCTCCTCGCGGCAATCATCGGCCTAGCCACCTACGTGTTATTCCAATTCCACGGGAAAACTCCTCTCCGGGCGCAGGATGCCAGCGGGATCGTAGCAGCGGCGCTGCAGGGACCCGGTCCGGCCATCATTCACTTCCGCACTGGTCTTGTAAAACCCGGTGCCGACGAAAAACCAGAGGATCCCAATTATCGATTATTGGAAAAAGCAGGGATTATTAAATTGGCCAAGGCGGCAAAGGGCAGCGTGATGGTCTCGATCACACCCGAAGGAGAGCGCCTGATAAGCAGCGTGTCCGGTTTCAAGAAATCGGAAGAAGCGGATGGCACGTTCTTGTATCAGGCTCCCCTGGCGCAGCGGCAACTGGTAGGCGTCACCGGCGTGAACATGAACGGAGTCAATAATGCCATCGTCGAATACACCTGGAAATGGGTGCCCAATCAATTGGGGAACGTGTTTGATGCGGGCGGCCCGCTGGTGAAAAGCTTCAATCTTTGGGAACGTCAAACCCTGATCAATAAGTATGAAGTCGACTTCTATAACGGGGAGCCGACGAAAGCCACGCTGGCTCTCGTGCGGTTCGGTCGGGAGTGGAAAATCTCGAGGTAAGAGCGGACGGCGAAGCGGCAGGTAGCAACTGAGCGGTTCTTGGTTACTGAGTGCGCTTAGATTTTCAAGAGCGGAGTGCGAAAGGAGAAAATGCGATGTCCGTGAAGAAACTGATTGTGATATTCACTGTCCTGATCGCGTTCACCTGCACCGTCGCCGCGCAGGACCAAGCGCAGGGCCAGCCCGAGAAAGCCATAAAGCAGGTCCCTATTAGGCCCACGTCGCCTGTATCCGGCAAGGATATGTACATGGCATACTGTGCCGTTTGCCATGGAACGGACGGCAAAGGTGGAGGACCCGCGGCCAGCGCGCTGAAGGTTCCTCCCAACGACCTTACCCTGCTGAGCAAGAACAACGGGGGGAAATATCCGTCGATGAAAGTCTCGTCCTCCATCCGCAACGAATCCAGCCTTCCCGCGCACGGATCCAAGGAGATGCCGGTGTGGGGAACGTTGTTTTGGAACTTGAGCAGTGGACACGAGACTGAGGTGCAGCAACGCGTGGTCAACCTCACCAAATACATCGAATCCCTGCAAGCGAAGTAGGCAGGCTGCTGAGCATCTGTGGATCCGGCGCTAAGCCGGTTTGGGGCACGAACCACTGGCTTGTGCCCCTTGCTCGTATCTGGCAGAAGTAATCGTTTTACCCCCCATTCCGACAGGAAAAACACTGCGGCAACTATGGCAACAACTGAGGCTTGGTTGGATTCCTAGGGAAAAACCCCACCATCGACGAACGGTGAAGGGGGCAGACCCACGTGAGGGAGATCACACTGGCGTGTGTCTTGCAGCACAGCGAAGTGTTTCATTCCCGGCGGACACTGACGGCAGAGGTCCGGCTCAGGTGACTGGTGGACTGCGCAAGAAGCAACCACGCAAGCGAGCTGGAGCCCACGTGCTTAGGAGGCTGGTTCATGCTCTCGCCATATGGAATGGAGATTGTAGAAAGCTGCCTTACATGCAAGCTGCGCGCTGATCGTATCTTCTGCGATCTGCCGCCTGCCGCCTTACAGGCTTTTGAAGGCATCAAATACGCCACCGCTTATCCTCAGGGCGCAGTACTGTTTGTCCAGGGGCAGCTGCCGCGCGGCATCTTTGTGCTCTGCAAAGGCACTGTAAAGCTTGCCATTAACTCCCCGAGCGGCAGAACGGTAATTGTAAAACTTGCCGAGCCGGGGGAGGTGCTGGGGTTGAGCGCCACCATCTCCGGCAAACCTTACGAAGTGACGGCGGAGACGATCGATCCCTGCCAGGTCAATTTCGTCAAGCGCGACGACTTTCTGCACTTCCTGAAGGATGACGTGGAGGCCTGTTTCAAAGTGGCCGAGCAGTTAAGCGAGAAATATCACAATGCTTGTAGGGAAGCAGGCGCGCTCGGACTATCACACTCCGCTGGCGAGAAACTGGCTAAGTTGCTTCTGGAATGGACTTCCAAGAATGGAGAGGGCGCCAAAGGCGATCCCCGCCTGAAGCTCCGACTCACCCACGAGGAAATCGCGCAGATGATCGGAACTTCGCGCGAAACGGTTACCCGGTTGTTTGCCGAGATGAGGAAGCGCCAGATCTTGCAGTCGAAAGGCTCGACTCTGGTGATTCGCAACACGGCGGCGCTGCGCGAGATCGCAAACCACAATTAGTGCCGCGCCCACGCCAGGGGCTTGCCTGAACCCGGCGTAACGGCATGACCGCGCTATGCCCTGGGAAAGACGTCGATCCCCGCCCCAACCTTCCTGTCAGGAGGATTTAAGTCTCGTGACCGAGATCACAATTCCCGGTGATGATTGTCACCGCTGAGCGATCCGTTCTCTCTTATTGTTGCGCGTAGGGTGGGCGTCAAAGTTCAGGTAGAAAGGGAAACCGCACATGGCCTCGTTAAACGGCAACGGGCAGCATTCAAATCCAGTAAAGCAAAACAAGCCACGTTTGATTTTCTGGGAGTTGACCAAAGGGTGCAATCTTCGCTGCATCCATTGCCGGGCCACCGCGACGGAGTTGAGTTCTCCCTCTGACCTTTCCACCCAATCGGCACGCGATATCATCGATGAGATTGTCACCGTGTCCACTCCCATCCTGGTGCTTAGCGGTGGCGAGCCGCTCTTCCGTTCGGATATTTTCCAGTTGGCACGCTATGGCACGGACAAGGGTCTGCGCGTGGCGCTGGCCACAAACGGCACGCTGGTTACCAAGCACGTCGCGCGCATGATCGTCGATAGTGGCGTGCAGCGCGTTGCCATTAGCCTGGACGGCGCTGATGCGCTTACCCACGATACTTTCCGCGGCATTCCCGGCGCATTCGATGCCGCCATTGCCGGTTTCCGCAATCTGAAGAACCTGGGAATGTCGGTGCAGATCAACACCACCATCGCCCGCCACAATGCCCATCAGCTTCCACAGGTGCTCGAGCTGGCGAAGTCTCTGGGAGCCGACGCGCTGCACACCTTCCTGTTGGTGCCAGTCGGCTGCGGCGTGGATATCGCTGCCGAACAAATGGTTCCACCGGAAGAGTACGAGCAGATGCTGAACTGGTTCTACGATCGCTCGCTCGAAGGTGGCATCGAGATGAAGGCGACCTGTGCGCCGCACTACTTCCGCGTGGTTCGCCAACGGCGCGCCAAGGAGCATCGTTCCGAGACCGCCGCAGCCGCCGCTCACGCTGCTCCGCCAGCAGTTGAGGCGGCGCAGGATTCGCCCGATCTCAGACTAGGCATCGGCCCCACTGAGATGGCGATGCCCGGCTCAACCGGCATGGAGTTGAAGCCTCACGGACATGGGCAGCCAGTGGGACACCCGGGAAAGCATCCTTCCGACATGAACGCCATGACCAAAGGATGCCTGGCTGGAACCGCAGTGTGTTTCATTTCTCATCAGGGCGAGGTCTATCCCTGTGGTTACTTGCCGGCTTTGGCGGGAGATCTGAAGAAGCAGTCGTTCGCCGACATCTGGGAGAATTCGGTGGTCTTCAATCAACTGCGCGACACCAACAACCTCGAGGGGAAATGCGGCTGCTGCGAGTTCCGCAACATTTGCATGGGTTGCCGGGCGCGCGCCTACGCTGCCACCGGTAACTATCTCGATGAGGAGCCGTTCTGCGTTTACCAACCGCAAGCGAAAGGTTTGAAAAAGGAGAAGGAGAAGGATATTACGCCGGCGGAAGTCGCACGCTAAACGGCACGCTTTCTGCCGCCGAAAAAGGCCTGTTGCCACAGAGACACGGAGGCACAGAGAACGCACAGTTAGTTGTGCATTCCAAGCAGTCCTCCCCCGTCTCCGTGTCTCTGTGGCGATAGACCTTGGGAGCCAAAAGACACGAACCCAGCGTGATATTCCTCAGTCCCGTCGTATAAATTCCGCCTCGCTGCTCACCCAAACTTCACTAAACCGCTGAAACGAAAGCTGTTTCCCATTCTGGTACGAAAATTCCTTTGGCACGACGTGTGCTCTTCCGTGAAGTGATAGTTAGGAGCTGGAGACGTGGAACCGACTCTGATGGTCGTGGGCCTGAACTACCGTACTGCGCCGGTGGCAGTACGGGAGCGTTTCTGGATCAGCGAAAGCCGCCGCTGTGAAGCCTTGGTGCAGTTGTCGAGGGCGGAAGGCATCGAAGAAGTAATCGTAATGGCCACCTGCAACCGCACGGAGTTTTGGCTGTGGGCTACCGATGTCACCCTGGCCGCCAACTCCGTGATGCGGCTGCTGGGCGCCGAATATGAACTCAAGCTGTGCGAATGGAAGCACTTCTACCGCCTGCTGGATGAAGCGTCGCTCCTCCACATCTTCCGGGTCGCATCCAGCCTTGACTCCATGGTGGTCGGCGAGCCCCAGGTGGTTTCCCAGGTGAAAGAGGCTTGGAGGCAGGCGCAGAAGGTCGGAGCAACCGGCCGATTCCTCGATGCCATATTGCAAAAGGCTCTCACCGTCTCTGAGCGCGTGCGCAGTGAAACGGCCATCGGTAGCGCGGCGGTTTCGATTCCTTATGCCGCCGTCGAACTTGCACTCCAAATTCTCGGCACGCTGCAAAACAAGCAAGTCCTCCTGCTGGGCGCGGGCCAGTTGGGTGAGCTCTCCGCCCGTGAGTTGCTCAGCCATGGCGCCACTTCCATCGGCGTGATCAATCGCACCCTCGAACACTCGGCTGCGCTGGCGGCGAAGCTCGGAGGAGTCGCGATCCCGTTCGAGGAGCGCTGGAAACACATGGCGGAGGCCGACATCATCATCAGCTCGACTTCCGCTCCGCACACGATTCTAAGCCGCGAAGAAGTCGAGCTCATGGTTCGGGAGCGCAAGGATCGACCCCTGGTGATCGCGGATATCGCAATGCCCCGCGACGTTGACTCCGCCGTGCGCGACGTCAAGGGCGTCTTCCTCTTTGACCTTGATGACCTGGAAAACGTGCCCGACAGCAATGCGGACGAGCGAGAGACTGCCGCCGAGGACGCCCAGAAGATTCTGCTCGCCGAGGCGCGAGGCTTTCGTCGCAAGCTGACGGCCGAGAATGGGTTGCCGACCATGGAGGCACTGCGCCAGCGACTGGACGAGATGAGCCGGCAAGAACTGAATTCCTTTCGACAAGAGAACGGACCGTTCTCTAAGGACCAGGACGAAATGTTAAATGCAGTCATGTCCCGAATGACGCAGAGGATCGCAGGATCCCTGGCCCGTGAACTCAAGGAGCTTCCAGAGAAGGTGCAGCGGGAGCAGATGACCACCGCATTGCAGCGGCTGTTCCACCTGCAATCAGCCGGACAGGCGATCGTCGGCACCGGACAGTAAAGGCGCAGCGCAGCCGGTAGCTAAACGAGAGCGTAGAGTCACTGGTCGTCGTCAGCGGAGCCAGTATGGGAGCCTTCTTCATCTCCGCGAATCAATCCAAATTTCTTTAACTTGTAACGCAGAGCGTCACGGCTGATGTCCAACAGCCTGGCAGCGTGGGTCTGGTTACCGTTGGCGTGTTGCATGGCCAACTCGACCATGGCGTGCTCCACTTCTTCCAGCGACGTTCCCCCTTCCGGAATATAAAGCCGCGGGAGGGTGCGGCCATTGGGCAACGTCTGCCCACCGTGGGTGGGTGAAGTTCGTTCAAAGAGAGTGCGGCCACCCGATTCACCCACGGAAAACGGCAGATACTCGGGTCGCAAGAACGGCTCGTCTTCGAGGATCATGCCACGCTCGATCGTGTTCTTGAGCTCGCGAACATTGCCCGGCCAATTATGGCTGAAAATCAGACGGCGGGTCTCATCGGTAATGCCACGAATCGACTTCTTGAATCTGCGGTTGTAGCGTTCGATGAAGAAGTCCACTAAAGGAAGAATGTCTTCTTTTCGCTCCCGCAAGGGCGGAATGAAGATCGCAATAATGGCCAGCCGGTAGTAGAGATCCTGACGAAACTGCCCATCGCGTACCGCCTTCTCCAGATCGCGGTTGGAGGCTGCGATCACTCGTACATCTACCTGCATATCGCGGATACCTCCCACGCGCCGGATGACTTGGTCCTCCAGCACACGCAAGAGTTTCGCTTGCAGCAGTGCGGAGAGTTCGCCGATTTCATCGAGAAACAGCGTACCTCCGTCGGCCGCCTCGAACAGCCCTTTCTTCATCTGCTTGGCATCCGTGAACGCACCCTTTTCGTGGCCGAAAAGCTCAGCCTCCATCAGCGTCTCCGGAATGGCGGAGCAGTTGATCGCGACGAAGGGTTTCTCTTGGCGGGAGCTTTCGTAGTGGATGGCTTTAGCGATGAGGTCCTTGCCGGTGCCGCTTTCACCCTGAATCAGGATAGTGGTGGCCTCGCTGGACGCAACCTTGCGGACGAAATTCATGAGCTCGGTCATCTTCGGCGAGACGCTCACCACGCTGTTGTAACCCGATGCGCGGCGCACCTCACTTCGCAGGGTCTGTACTTCGGTGCGCAAGCTCGTGGTCTCGAGCGCGTTCTTGATGGTCACGTGAAGCTCATCGAAATCGATCGGCTTGCCCACGAAGTCGTAAGCCCCGAGCTTGAGCGCGGCTTTGACGTCGTCGATTTGCGGATCGGCCGTGATCATGATGATGGCGCGGGCATCGCCATTTTTCTTGAGTTGATCCAGCACTTCAATGCCGCTGATGTCCGGCATGCGCACGTCGAGTAGTACGAGATCGGGCGATTCCCGCTGCGCCAGCTTAAGCGCTGGTTCCCCGGAATCAGCTTCGATCACCTGGTAGCCCCACTCTTCGCACTTCTGGCGGAGCGACCAGCGCACAAGACGCTCGTCGTCCACCACCATAATCTTCTCTACAGGCATCCGTGTTTAATTTACTACGAATGGAAGCGACTTGCTCTGGCGGCTTGTCCGTATGGCCCGAAGGCACTGGGCAATACCGGGCTCGGGCCGACAGCCACGATTATCAACCAGTCTGTCCGCACGGCAAGTGACAATTCGGCTTACCAAGTCCGGTTGTTGCCGCTAGCAGTCGAAGGCGGCAAAGCGGAAGCGCGAGAAGTCAGGCATTGCTTGGTCGTTTAGCCCCCGGCCACGACCAGCCGCGCTTTCCATGTGAAGGAATCACGGGGAATGGCGGTCAATCGTACCAGTGCATGCGCCGAGAACATCTACTGAATTTGCAGAGACCGCCGTAAAATAAAGCTGTAAGCGGTCTGGTCATCGAGGACAACCTCTCGCTCATCGCCCTCGGCGCGTTTAGCCAGGCCCTTGAAGAACTTGCCTACCTTGTTCTTGCCCTTGATCGGGGGGCCAAAACTCCGGACGGAAGTCACGACCGTCAGATCCGCGTTATCGACACTTACCGAAACTAGTTTGAGTTGCAGATTGGCTTCGCCCGCCAACGCACCAACCGGTCTGGCGAACACGACCGTGCCGGTGACACTCGCGCCGGACGCAATCGCAGTTTGACCGTCGACGACGACATCCCGATCCAACGTAGCCGAGAAGCTTTGGCCCGCCTGGCTGGTCTTAGAACCGAGTTCTTGGCCGAGGCGAACGGTCAGCGTGGTCCCAGCAGGAACGACAAGTGCTTGTGCCGCAGCGGCTGCATTGTCATCGGTTGGCGCTTGGGCGTCGGCTCCCGTAGCTGCACTTTGTCCAGGCTTGGTCGCTGCCGTAGTGTCAGCAGGAGGAGCGGCTGGCTGGACCCCGGTCCCTGCGTTGGGAGCGTTCGCTGACCCGCCCGCCGGTGGCGTCGTCACCGGATTTTGCGAAGTTGCTGGGACGCTGTTCGCGGCGCGGCGACGTGACACTCCGTCGAAGACGAGAGCCGCGGCCACGACTGCCGCCGCCAGCCCAATGACGATAATTGTCTTCCTGCTCATTGCTGCACTCCGTTGCCAGACACTCTAAGGAACCCATGTCTACTCGCCGCTTCGGATCTTTCCGCCGCCCGTAGGACCTCACTCAGCTGCAGTGGCGTGCGGCCGGGTGGGCGCGGAATCCCCTGCTATGGATGCCTGGCTTTGAACTACCGCGAGACACTTGCACGGTCTGGCATCAGCGTGGATTCCCGGTAGAGTATAGGAATCCCGCTTGTACGACCCCATCAACTCGCGCGGCGAAGGCGACTTCGCTGACAGGACTTGCTTCTTCACCGCATGGCAGACGTAGAAATCCGCTCAGCACGGACGCCTCAAAGCCCACGCGGGGCTCTACTGCCCCGTTCAGCTTGCGCTTGACCGTGGCCGCCTTGGACCTCTCGCCGCAGCGCAGCGACGAAGTCCACTGCCCTTCCTTGTCATGACGCGAATCTTTTCGTCACGACCCGAAATCGTTCGAGTGCTTCAAGCGGAAAACTGAAGGCCGACTCGCGACCGTCTCGCCCTGCCTCACTTCCCCTTGCCCTTTTTACCGCCCGATGGGGCGGCATGACCACCACCACCAGCGTGACCAGCGGGCGCTGCATGGCCGCCGGACGCTCCGTGGCTAGCGGGTGCTGCATGGCCACCGGACGCCCCATGACTAGCGGGCGCTGCGTGGCCACCGGACGCTCCGTGACTAGCCGGCGCCCCATGACTAGCGGACGCTCCGTGACTAGCGGACGCCCCGTGACTAGCCGACGCCCCGTGACTAGCCGACGCTCCGTGACTAGCGGACGCTCCGTGACTAGCCGGCGCCCCATGACTAGCGGACGCTCCGTGACTAGCCGGCGCTCCATGACCAGCCGACGCTCCGTGGCTAGCGGCGGCTCCATGGCTAGCGGACGCCGAACGGCCACCAGCGGCTCCATGAGCTCCGGCTGCTCCATGGCCAGCGGATGCTCCATGGCCAGCGGATGCTCCATGGCCACCGGCTCCATGCGCAGCGGACGCCGAACGATTTCCGTACGGAGAATGGCCGCCAGCTGCTCCATGACCACCGGCCGCCCCATGACCACCGCCCGCCCGAGCATGAGCAGCTGCCTCCCGAGCGGCCCCCGCACGAGCGTGGGCACTATAGCCTCTTGGCACGCCGCGACCACCATGATCGAACGCGCCCCGGTCGTGACCGCCAAAATGACCATGATTGTAGACCGACATACTATTCGAAATGTAAGTGTTGCCACCGAACATCACACCCCCGCCCCCCCAGCCGCATCCCCACGCGCCGAAACCCCAGCCGAAGCCGGCATAGACCCCAAGCGAGATGCCCGCGTAGAAGCCAAGTCCCACTCCCACCACGAAACCGGGCGGAGGCGGCAGCACGACAAAGCCAGGGTAGGCGACAACGAACCCTGGCCAGAAGGTCCAAGGATTGTAATAGGGAACGTAAACCACAGCCGGATTGACCGGCACAATCGAGATCACGCCGGCGTCTACAACCACGCGCTGCTGCGTCGTCGTAACCAACGCGTTCGACTGCTGCGCCTGTAACCGCATGGCCTGGACAGCGTTCGTGACGTCTCCGGGCTGGTTGTAATAGGCGTTGCCGAGCTGCGCCGCCCAGGCGGTGTTCTTAGCGAGATTGTCAAGCACGGAGGGAAACGCTGTGAGTCCCTTGATAGCCGGATCCCAATCCATGGCGTTCGCCCCAGCTGCGCGCTGATCCGGGGGCAGTCCCATGTTCTGGTTCAGCCAGGTATCCGCCGCCGCAATCTGGTCCGGATACGTGGCGCCAGTCAATACCTGAGCCACCAGCGAGTCCGGGTAGAGAGCAATCGGGGCCACCAGCTGATCCAGTTGCTCCGCGTTCAGTTCGACGTACGCACTGCCCGCGGGCGCTTGCGCGTACAGATCAAATTGTGTTGCCGGAATCAGCAGCAAAGAAAGCATGAGCGCCATCATCTGGCGCATCGCCTGATACAGGAAAATTCTGCTCTGGGAGTTCATCGTCTGCGTCCTTTCGGTCCTAACGCTCCAACCAGTGGATAGATTTCTGGCGTCCAGTCCATCTGCGGTCTAATTCTTTAATATCGCATCGTTGAATCTTGCGGCCCGTAGAGTCTGCTGAGCCGTCGCCATACTCGCTGGGCGGAATTTTTTTTGATCCCAAAAACGGTTGCTATTGTCTTCTCAATCCCTGTTCCCGTCAATGTGAAAAAATCTCCATGGTGCAGGCCAGCACGTCTGCCTCGGCGGCTACGATGTCTCCCGCTATTTGAGGAACGGTATTTTCGTCGCTATTAAACTGATTTAATCTAGCGGTCTCCGCCCCAGGACAAAATCCCAGTGTCGCATTCGTGAGTTTTCACAAAAGCTCCGCAAGAATCGTTTCAATGCCGCGTTTTTTGTTGACAGAATGTCTCTTCCATATAAAATGCAAGATGATTTTGCGGAACTGCGGCAGGGTGGCTTTACTCTGCGAGCCGCAAGCAGCCTTCCCCCGACCCCGTTATCTCCGCAGGATAATGGGGTTTTGTTTTGAGAGCGTGCATGAGGCTCCGTGTCCAACCCGCCCGCTGACGTCCCGCGCCTGAGGCGCTCGCTCACGCTCTGGGACCTGATTCTGTACGGCGTCATCGTGATCCAGCCAGTCGCACCCATGTCGGTGTTTGGGGTGCTCAGCGACCGCGGACATGGGCACGTGGTCACGACGATCCTGATCGCGATGGTGGCGATGCTCTTCACCGCCATCAGTTATGGCCGCATGGCTCGCGCCTATCCCAGTGCGGGATCGGCCTTCACCTACGTCGGACAGGAAATCAATCCTGCGCTTGGTTACGTCACCGGCTGGAGCATGGTGATGGACTACATGCTCAATCCGATTATCTGCACCATCTGGTGCAGCCAGCAGGCGCACGTGTTTGCTCCCGGCGTGCCGTACTGGGCGTGGGCTGTCTTCTTTGCGCTGGTGTTTACGCTGCTGAACATTCAGGGAGTAAAAACTTCGGCGCGCGTCAACTCGGCGCTGGCGGCGGCGATGGGCGTGGTCATTGCAATTTTCTTTGTGGTCGCGGCGCGCTACGTTTTCGGGCATCCGCACGACGGCGTAGCCTTCTACACACGCCCTTTCTACGACCCGAGCCTCTGGAACACGAAGGCTGTGCTCGGAGGAACCTCGATCGCCGTGCTCACCTACATCGGCTTCGACGGCATCTCCACGCTCTCGGAAGAAGCGGAGAACCCGCGCCGCAATATTCTGCTGGCGACGGTGTTGACCTGTCTCGTGATCGGCCTTCTGTCAGCGGTTGAGGTCTACGCCGCGCAGTTGATCTGGCCCGCATCCGAGCCTTTTCCAGACGTCGACACCGCCTTCGTTCACGTTGCCGGCCGCGCCTGGAAGCCGATGTTCGGCATTATCGGATTCACCCTGCTGGTCGCCAACTTCGGTTCGGGCATGGGCGCGCAGATCGGCGCTGCCCGCCTGCTTTTCGGGATGGGGCGAAGCAACGCGCTTCCGAAATCTTTTTTCGGAGTAGTGGACGCGAAGCATCGCGTGCCGCGAAATAATGTATTGTTTGTGGGCACAATTGCGCTGATTGGCGCGTTCGTGATGAGTTACGGCCTGGGCGCGGAGATGCTCAATTTCGGAGCACTCATCGCTTTCATGGGCGTGAATGCTGCCGCTTTCGTGCGCTATGTGGTGCGCGACCAGAAAATGACACTGTCGTTCATCTTGCCGCCCGTCCTCGGCTTCGTGATCTGCTTATTGCTCTGGCTGAGCCTCAGCACTCCCGCTAAGATCGCCGGCAGCATCTGGATGGCAGCGGGCATCGCCTTCGGCGCCTGGAAGACGCGTGGCTTCCGCGGAGACCTGGTCAACTTTGATCTGCCCGCGGACGACGCTTAGGAAATGCTGTGATTTCTGTAATCCGGTGTGATTACCACGAATCGCTATTTCAAGAAGAATCCCAACTGCTCGGGAGCGGGCAGGCTTTTGGTACTGTCATATTGACGTTCGGCTTGTTGCACAACGACGATTTTCTCCTGCACCTCCGACGCCAGATTGTCGTAGCGAACCAGAACGTTGTTTAGCCAGTAAGGATTGTTCTCGCGCGCCCAGCCTTCCGCGTACATCTTGCGCATCTCGGTGATCGAATCGCGTAGGCTCTCTAATCGCCCGTTGATGTCAATCATTTCGTCCAGGTCGTTTTGCACACGAATCTTGTCTGTCTGATTCTGATAAGCGTCCCAATAGAAATGGTTGATTTCGGATGTGAACTGGATTTTCAAGCCCAGCGTGTCCAAGTGCCAGGAGGCCAGGAGCATGTCGTCGAGAGTTTCAGCATGGAGGTGCGCTTTCGCTCGATTGCGCCGGAGCGATTCCGCGGCGCGCTCTGCGCCGATGCGCAGATCGTGGGTAACCGGCAGCGCTTTGGCGGCTGTGTTGGCGCCGACTTCGGTGAAGGGATCAGACCAGAAAAGCTCGTGGCTCGCGTTGTCGAGTTTCACTTCGGCGAGAAGCGCGTGCGAGCGATCGAGATTGTCCATTACATCAGCAAAGGTTCTGTCGTCATTATTGCGGTAGAAGGCCCAGTCATAGCTGTTCTTGAAATCGTCGATGCTGGACTCGCCGGGCTGCCAACCGGCGGCTGCTCCAAAGATCAGCGCGGCCCAGGTCATGTCGAGGAGGGATTCACCGTCGTCGTTCCAAGTGGTGTTGAGGACACCCATCGCCTGATGCTTCTGGCCGTCGCGCACAAAGTTTCGGATGTTCACGAAAGCGCTTTCGAGGTTAGGCCAGATCACCCCCCAGTTCCCTGCCCCGGGCGCGACGACAACGCGCAGGCCGGCGTCAGTGTATGGGGTAATGATGTTTTCGTAGCTGGTCTTGGGAACGTAGTCCCAGGGAACGGCGATCATCTCTTTAGGAACAGTCGGGAGCAGCTCGGGATACTTGATCGCGATGTCACCCCAGAACATGAGTTGCTTGTGATAAGGCTGCATGATCTCGAAGACTTTCTGCAGGTGATCGAGATAAACGCGGCCGAGGCCTCCCTGGGCAGCCAGAGCTACCGTCTGGCCGAGGCCAAGTTCGACTGTTTCGTCGGCTCCGATGTGAAAAAACGGACCGGGAAACAAGGGAACGACCTCGCTGTAAATCTGACGAATGAAATCGTAAGTTTTGGGATTGGTGGGCGTAAGCACGTGTCCGTGGGGCATTTCGGCGAGGTCGGAATAGATTTCGTACTTCAGAAACTGATGAAGATGTCCGAAGGCCTGCTGTTCCGGCAGGAGAGTGATGTAGTACTTGCTGGCATAGTCGACAAGTTCCTTGATCGCGCCGGGAGTTAATGCCGCTTGTTTGAGCGAAGCGTCAGGCGGAACAAGCGGCTGGGTCTGGAAGTCGAAGACGCGCTCCATGTTGAACCCGACGAGGTTGATCTTGTACTCGGCCAACGTGCGCATCTGCATCTTCAAATAGTCGAGCGTAGGGATCGGACCGCGGCTGATGTCGTCGCTAACGCCTCGCCATTCCATGCTCGGCCAGTCGCGGATCACAAGAGCCGGAATCGCAAGCGTTTTTCCTTCGGGGCCTTCCGTGCGCAGCAACTGGCGAAGCGTCTGCACGCCATAGAACAGGCCCTGCGCGGTGCGGCCCGCCACCAGCACGCCGGAGTCGGTCGCGCGAATCACATAACCCTGCTTGACAAGATCATGGTTGCCGGTTTCGTCTTCGGCTTTCACTCCCTGCGATTCGAGATAGGATCGCAAGCCGCGGTCGGTCAGGCGGCCAAGCGAGATGTGCCCCGTCGTTTTCGGCGTAGCGGTCACTGGTTCTATCGAAAGCTTCATACCGGCGCGGTCCTGAATCTCCTTTTGCAGCGTCTCGGCCGCAGTCCGGTCTTCGGAATTGCCGATGAGGATAGTGGTCGAGGGCTTGATCACGAACCTGCCTTCGGCTATGCGAGCCTCTTTCGGTGCCGGCAGTACTTTGAGCGCGCGGACGGCCTCGTTGACCTGAGCGTGAGAAACAAGCGGCAAACAGGCAAGGCAGGCGAGAGAGATCCATCTCGTGATTTTCATTGCGCGAATGGCGAGACTAGCAGGTGCGCTGCTGGTTTCAAAATGGTCGTTGGCCGCTGGTCGTTTGTCGTTCGCGGTCCGGGTTGGCAGCGACCATCGACTAACGACCATCGACTCAGACTATCCCACTTGCGCAGACGCGCGGTCAAACCCGCTTGACATGAATCGTGAAATGCATCACTATTCATTCGTTTTAATAAACGTTTTAATAGCCCGGAAATCGTGGCGAGAACCCTGGGGAGACGCGACATGATCGGCGGGGTTGACGTTGGCGGCACCAAGATTGCGGTGGGAGTGGTCGACCGGTCAGGCCGTGTTCTGGCGAGGAGCGAGTGCGCTACGGATGTGCCGCGTGGCTTCGATCACGCCATGCGGCAGGTGACGACGCTTCTTCATCAGTGCGCGGAACGGGCCGGGGTAAAGTTGCGCGGAATTGGGATCGGTTGCGCCGGCCCGCTCGACAGCGCGACCGGCACCTTGGGCAACGTGAATAATTTGCCGGGGTGGAAAGGCGGCAATCCGGTAAATATTTTGTCGCGGGAGTTTGGGGTCACGGCAGCTCTGGAAAACGACGCGGATGCGGCCGCTCTTGGTGAGCTGCGCTGGGGAACTGGAAGATCAAGGACGCGCTTCCTCTACGTGACAGTCGGAACGGGCATTGGCGTGAGCGTAATTCTGGATGGCAAAGTGTACCGCGGCATTGACGGCTGTCATCCCGAGATTGGGCACCATATCATCGATCCTTCTGGCCCGCCGTGTTCGTGCGGCGTGCGCGGCTGCTGGGAGAGTTTGGCGGCAGGACCGGCGATGACGGAGTGGCTCAGGAACAATTCGCCCGCAACTTACGGGAACGGTAACATCAATGCCCGCGAAATCTGCGCGCGGGCGCAAGACTCTGATGAATGGGCGCAACGTGCCGTGGAGCGCGAGGCATATTACTTGGGGATCGGTCTGGCCAATCTCATCAACTTGTTTGCTCCAGAAGCCATAGTGCTGGGCGGCAGCGTGATGAAAAGTGCACACCTGTTTCTGGATCGCATGCGCGAGGTGAGCCGGCAAAATTGCAAGTTGGTCCCCGTCGACCAGGTAGAGATTACGTTGGCGTCTCTCGGAGCGGACGCCGGCTTGATCGGCGCTGCGCAGGTTTGGCACCATCGTTTCGAGCGGCATGGAGGTGAGGTTGGTCACGAATACGTATCCGATCATCGAGGGCCAGTATCTTCGTGACATTCTGGATCAGCCGCGCGCGTTGACGGCAACGCTCGGGCAACTGGAAGTTCCGAAGGAACTGGACGTCCTCGCCCGGCGTTTGCGGGAAGGTAAGATCAAACGCGTCGTCCTGACGGGCATGGGAGCTTCTTTTCATGCTCTCCATCCCCTGTTCTTATGGCTGAACGAGTATGGTTACACCGCGGTCGCGGTCGAGGCCTCGGAACTGGTCCACTCCCTCGAGCGCTGGTTTGAGCCGGAAACGCTGATCATTGCGATTTCGCAGTCCGGAGAAAGCGCGGAAGTGGTTCGGCTGATCGAAGAAAATCGTGGACGGGCAGCCATCGTGGGCGTAACCAATGCCGCCGATAGTGCGCTGGCGCTACGCGCCAATGCTTCGATTCATACTCTGGCCGGCAAGGAGTACTCCGTTTCCTGCAAGACCTACGTGACGGCTTTAATGGCGCTGCACCTGCTTGGGGGATTCTTGTGCGGGTGCGATGCGAGCCAGACGCGGGAGGAACTGGCGCAAACCGTGCCCGCAGTTGCATCGTATCTGCGAAACTGGAAGAACCACGTTTTCGAGCTGACGGGTGAGCTTGGGCAAGTCCGCCATTTGTTTCTGCTCGGACGTGGGGCGTCTCTGGCTGCGACCGGCGAGGGCGCGCTGATCGTCAAGGAATCGGTCCGACTGCACGCGGAAGGCATGAGCAGCGGAGCTTTCCGCCACGGCCCCCTGGAGATGGTCGACCACGAAACCTTCGCGGTGGTTTTTGCGGGAGCAGAAACCACGAGAGCGCTCCAGGCCAGGCTGCTGGACGATATTCGCCAGGCTGGTGGCAGGACCGGCTGGATTGCCGAAGACGCCAGCTCGGGAGCGTGGAAACTGCCCAAAACGCCGCCTGCCGTCCGCTCCATAGTTGAAATCCTCCCGGTACAGATGATGACGCTGGCATTCGCGGCGGAAGCCGGCATTGAGGCGGGACGGTTTGCTCGCATTCCGAAGATCACCACGATGGAGTAAGTCCCAGGAGCGCAATTGTTGGCTCCGCTCGCAAGCCGCAGGGGTTCAGGAGTCTTTGAGAGGGATACTACCTTGCCGAATATTCAAACGTGCGCTCCGTTGTTTGACCTTCCGCACTTTTTCTTCATCAAGCTGCGATTTCAGTTGCTGGCTTCAGCCGCCCTGCTCCTCGCCGTCCACTGTATGTGGGCCAGTACCCTGGCCAACGATCAGCCTACGAAAGATCAGTCTGCGAAAATACTCCTCACCGAAAATTGGCAGATTCAGTCCTCCTGCGAAGTGAAGGCCAACGGGCGAGAGATTTCTACTGTTGGTTTTCGTGCGGATGGTTGGCACAAAGCCCGCGTGCCTTCAACGGTCGTTGCCGCGCTGGTCGCAGATGCTACGTATCCTGACCCTTATTTCGGAATGAACCTGAAATCATTTCCCGGGATGGACTACTCCTCCAAGTTTTTCTTTGCGAATCAGAACATGCCGGCAGACAGTCCGTTTCGCTGCGCGTGGTGGTACCGGACTGAGTTCAGCCTCCCAACGCAAGCGAATCAGCCGACGACTTGGCTGCATTTTGACGGAATCAATTACCGCGCGAATGTCTGGCTGAACGGCGAGAAGATTGGCGACGCTCAGGACATTGCCGGCATGATGCGG
>Ga0181532_10000105_pt1 | contig 80852 bp, 63 predicted proteins | sample PEATcosm2014_Bin_33_FD_119768 | JGI IMG/M metagenome (GOLD analysis project Ga0181532, IMG submission 119768) | Peatland microbial communities from MTU Mesocosm Facility, Houghton, MI, USA - PEATcosm2014_Bin11_30_metaG | ecosystem: Environmental > Terrestrial > Soil > Wetlands > Peat | place...
GACGGCGAGCAAGACCGCCGATGAAGGTCCGTACGATGATTTCCGGGTCTTGACCTGCCTCCGTCGCCGGATCGAGCTACTTTTCGCCGCTACCCTCCCCAGCTGTGAGACATTCGGGCTAGGGCTTCTGATCCAGATCGATCTTCAGAACGTGAATCTGCTTGAGCTTGGCGTCGAGCACGCCGGTGATCACAACTCTGTGCCCTTCGAAACCATGCACGAGATCGGACCGGTCGAGGCGGTAGACGTTGTTCCCGGCCGACAGAACGAGATAGCCGCCGAGATGCTCGATGCAATAGACCGAGCACGTGTTCGATGTGCCGCCCATCGACTTCGACTTGAGCATCTCCTGGTGAGACCGCGTGAGCGAGTGGACGTTTAAGGCGCACTGGCTGTCGGAAACTTCGCCGCGATAGACGTGAGACTCCTGCCCGTAGGCGGCGCCAGCAAGCGCTAGCAGTCCCGCCGCACACCACATGATCCTTAGCATCCTTCGAAACCTGCCTGAATTCATAGACGCTCCCTGCTCCGATTGGCTCATGGCAGCACAGTAAACTTCATGTGCATGCCTTCATGATCTTCGCTGCAAATGACGGTGCAGACCACTTCGTACGCTCCCGGTTCGCTGGGAACCGTGAGGAGGAACTCTTGCTTCCCGGGCTTGAAGAGCAGGTCCCATCCGTCGACCTTGGTACGGTCCTTGGCTCGCAGCAGGGTGAAGCCATGAATCGAACCGTCGCGATTCCACGATTTGCCTCTATGAGCCGTCACCCGCAGAAGTATTTGCTCGCCCGCCTTGACGGTGATCTCCGGAGTGCGCTGTCCGGCCATTTTGTAGCGGCTGTCGCTATCGGCGGTGATCTCCATGACGCGAGCTTGCGCGCTGGCTCGAGGCAACCCGCCCAGTAAAGCGCTCGCGCTCGCGGTCCAGATCAACATACGACGAATTCCGGATAGAGTTGTCATCGGTTGGATGGAGGTTATCCGTGTGGTTACTGGGTCATGTAGAACAGGATCAGGCGGCGGTCTTCGTCGGTGATGGTGGCCCGGACGCGCATATGGCGCAGAATGGTCGCCATCATGCGCGGCGGAAATTTCTGCGGAGCAGCATGGCAGCGACCGCAGTTGGCATGAAAGCGCTGCTCGCCCGCGACGCGCATGCTGTCGGCATCGGTCACGTGCACGACCGGCGCGCCCGCGGAAGCATCTTTCCCGCTCCCACTCGAAGGCGACCCCGCGAATACAGTCGACGCAAACGCCAGGGCGCACAGAAGAACCGTTAGCGACGTGATCACGTGGAGATTGATTTTCATGGTTGCGGCCCCACGCGGCCGAGCGGAACCAGGAAGCGGTATGCAATCCCAAAGCTCCATTGGTTGGCGTTCCCGGCGGAACTGAACTGGCGGCCGTAGCTGGCGATGCCTTTCAAGGCATTGTGAAAGAAGTAGTTGACTCCAAAATCGGCTTCGCGCGTATTCGCACTCGGCAGTCCGAGGGCTGCGGCGCCATCCGGGCTGATCTCGCCGGTGTAGAACTGTTGCAGGCGAGCCACGACTTCGGTCCGGCGCATGGCCTTCTGCCAGAAGTGCGCCTGGCTGAGGCGGTAGGCACCCTCGATCCAGTAGCCGCTGCCTTCAAACGAGTGGGCGAATTCGGAACGCAGGTTTAATGGAGCCTTCTCCGGCTGCCAGCCCATGTGAAAGCCGAATGCGTTCTTGCGTTCGTCCTGCAAGGTCTTTTGAAATGAGCCGCCGACTTCGAGGCGCGGGCCGGGAAAGAAGAATCCCATGCGTCCGCCGACTTGACGCCCGGAGTCCACACTGGCAATAGCAATACTGGTGACGGAAACGTAGGCGGCATAGTTCATGTTGGCTTTCGCGCTGACCGGAAAGCCGCCGCGGAACATTGCGCCGTCACTATCGACGGTGTTGAGGGGAAGAATCAGTGGGTCCGGCTGCAGGGCGCGAATCCAGCAGGGATACAGCCGTTCGTTGAAGATTCCGAAAGGGGTAAGAAATCGGCCTGCCGTGATGGTGACGTAAGGGTTGGCGATGTAGTCAATCTGAGCGTAGTCGATATGCTTGGTAACAGGCCCGGCATAGGGTCCACCATCGGGAGGGCGCTGAAACTGGCCTTCGAATGCGACTCTCGACTCGACCAGCCAGCGATCGGCAAGCGGCACGAGAAGAATGGGATTGAATTGCGTGTCAATCAGATTCTGGCCAGCCGTGACAAAGCTGAACGCTCCGGCATTACCGGTCAGGATGGGAACAGGCTTCTCGGTGTCGGAGGTCTGGGCGCCCATCCGAGCGGTGGCGAGGAGCACGAGCCATACTGTGAGGCCCGAGAGGACAAGCTCGCGCCAACGCCGGAACGCGGTATTTTTGCATCGATACGACAAGAAGGACCCCAGTTAAGCTCTTGCTAGGATTGTCTTTCAGTGGCAGGGGCAGGGGAACGTCACGGAGGTAACTTTCGTATCCTGTGGTGTAGAAGCGAGTGTCTTCCGATTTGGCTTCTCACGAATTCTCAGGCGTCACGTCTAATGCATTGCAAGGGAGGGAATCATGAACCGTCATCGCCGATCTGCCTCTTGGTGGGGAGCTACCCTGGGAACCGTCTGCGCCCTGCTTACCGTTGCCGTAGGAGCGCATGCATCCGACCATCGCGGCGCGCTGACCGAGGAGTTTCATCAGACCTATGGCCTCACCGCCGATGGCCGGGTGGAACTCGACAACATCAACGGCGACGTGCACATCGCAAGTTGGGACCGGAACGCAGTCAAAGTGGACGCGGTGAAGTATGCCGACACGAAAGAGCGCCTGGATGAAGCGAAGATTGAGATTGACTCCAGGAACGACTCGCTCTCGATTCGAACCAAATACCCTGATCACAACAATACCTGGAATTGGGGCTCGCACAATAATCCAGCCAGCGTTGAGTACACGCTCACGGTGCCGCGCACGGCTCGATTGGACGAAATCAAGCTAATTAACGGCGCACTCGACGTTAACGGCGTGAGCGGAGAAGTTAACGCCTCGTGCATCAACGGACGGCTGGAGGCACACAATCTGGCGGGACGCGCCCGTTTGTCGACGATCAATGGAAGCCTGGATGCACGATTTGACCAGCTGGCCGGGCAGCGGGTGGAACTGAATTCCGTGAACGGATCGGTCGATCTGACCATTCCTTCCGACTCCAATGCAGAAGTCGAGGCCACGACGGTTTCTGGCGGGATCAACAACGACTTCGGGCTGCATGTGAACCATCACCGCTTCGTGGGGCACGATCTTCGTGGAGAACTGGGCAGCGGCGGGGCACATATCAAACTTGCAAACGTTAACGGGAGAGTCGCGGTTCATCATGCGCAGGATGGCCGCGCGCTGAGCCCGGCGAAGGACCTTAGCCATCGCGACAATGAAGACGATGATGACAGCATCTAGCGATCGAGCGCTTCTAAATCAGTAGATCGTGTATCCCGGAAGCGGGGTGTGCAAATCCGGCTTTGAGGCCATGAGCAGCAAAGCACCTTCACGCTTGAACGCCCGCAAGTCGTCGAGATTGTTGAACGACTTGGTTTTGTAGTCATCGGGAGTGGGCGTGGCGTCGGGAATGCGGACCGCCTGCACGTCTTCGAAAGCGTGCTTCTTGAGGAGTTCGACGTATTCGGCGGCGGACCGCACGTGCACCGGAACTTTCAGCTTATCGACCCATTGCAGCGAGTACTGGTTGTCTTTGTAGAGGTTGATCAGGATAAACAGCCTGCCCTTCGGCGCCATCACGCGGAATAACTCCATCAGCGCGCGGTCCTGGTCGGGATAGTAGTAGAACGATTCCACCGACAATACTTTGTCGAAGAAGTTTTCTTCCCATGGAATCTGCTGCGCCGATCCCCACACGTAGAGAATGTTCTCGAAGTCTCTCGAGGCTTCGCGGGCCTGGCGCACCATTTCGTCCGCAACGTCGAGGCCGACCACTTGGCCGAATCCCTCGGGACCTTCGCCGACCAGGCGCGCTAGCAGGCGTGTGGCCCATCCGGACCCGCAGCCCAGATCGAGTACGCGCTCACCGGGACGCAGATTCATGAAGCGAATCGTTTTCTCGGTGATGTCGAGATGATGCCGCTCCATTTTCGAGCCTTCACCGGCGGCGGCCCAGCGATTGAACTCGTGTTGCAGCTTTTCGTCGGGAGTCTGGGGTTTGTCAGGCATGGCGTACCTCGGCCGTATTCCAGCGCTACGCAGAGAGCCTACCTCTTTTTACCACGAAGCCCGCAAGCCTTTATTGTAGTTAGCGACAAGCAAGAACGGTTCATTCCAAGCCAAAAGATGGTTCTCCATACTCCGTCACCACACATCTCGGTTCCTCCGCCTTCTTCGACACTTCTTTCCAAACTCTCAAGACCTCGGAGCCTTCGGCCAACCTTTCCCAATTCATAGGAGCCTCCTTGGGTAAACTCATGTCCCGCCCAACCTAGGTTCCACCATGAAGTTTGTCTGTGCGTAAAATCACACTTTTCGTTGTAGCCCAGAAGCGGCAGCTCAGATGAAAAATAGAATGTGACGTGCCGAACCGCTGAGCGAACGCGTGTGATAGACCCCGCTTCTGTGCTACAGTTTTCCTCTTCATGACGACACGTCCTCCGAATCCACTGCCCGAGCCGGACCACGAGCCCGGATCGCTCTACTGCCCGAATTGCGCGGAAGAGGTTACGGATCCGCTGACCTGCGGGGATTGCTCCTCCGTCATCTGCCGGCGTTGTGGTACGGCGCTGGAATCGTCCGACGAACTGGGCATCGGATAATGGAATCCAAAGCCGTCCCTCAGGCCACTGATGCGTCGTTGTCTGAGTCAACACCGCCTGACTCAAAACCTACGCTAGTTCGCGGGCTCGGGCTGCTCGATTCGGTCTTGCTGCTGGTCAGCGGCATCATCGGGTCATCGATTTTCTTAACCGCGAAGGATATCGCCGGTCCATTGCCGCAACCCGTGCTCTTTTTGCTGGTGTGGGTGCTGGGGGCGCTGATTTCGCTTTGCGCCTGCTTTGCGTTTGCCGAGTTGGGCTCGATGTTCCCTGACTCCGGCGGGCAGTATATCTATCTGCGCGAGGCTTATGGCGACCTGATCGCATTTCTCTATGGCTGGATGTTGTTCAGCGTCGCGAATGGCGGAACCATTGCCGCTCTTTCGGTAGCGTCGGCGGCGTACGTGGGACAGGTTTTTCCGGTTGTGTCGCAGGATCACGTGGTGGTGGCATTCGCCGGAATCGTCGTAACGCGGGCGCATTTGTTCGGCCTGGTGCTGATCGCTGTCCTGACTTACGTGAATGTCGTCGGACTGAGATGGGGAACGCTGCTGCAGAACGTTTCTACTTGGACGAAGTTCACGGCGATGGCGGCCTTCGTGATTCTGGGGTTCGCCATCGGCAAGGGCCACTGGTCGAACTTTCACGCCCACGGCGTAGGCCTGACGATAGGACTGGGATCTACGCAGTTGATTTCTGCGCTGGGAGTGGGATTAATCGCGGTGTTTTGGGCTTACGACGGGTGGGTGTACATCACGTGGGTTGCCGGCGAAGTGAAAGAACCCCGACGGAACGTGCCGCTGGCCATGGTGCTGGGCGTGCTCGCGGTGGGTGTCATCTACATCGCGATGAATCTGACTTATATGTACGCACTGCCGTTGAAAGAGATCGCGGCGCACGAAACCATCGCGCACGCGGCCGCGGCGGCTTTGTTCTCGCCGCGAGCGGCGGTGTGGCTGTCGCTCATGATTGCGATTTCCTGCTTCAGCGCCGCGGCAACGTGTACGCTGTCGGGCGCGCGAGTCTATCTCGCCATGGCGCAGGACGGGGTCTTTTTCAAGCGCATGGCAGTGATCCACCCCCGGTGGCGAACACCGGCTTTCAGCCTGATTGGACAGGGCGTGTGGGCGGCGGCCCTAACGCTCAGCGGGCGCTACGACCAGCTTTACACTTATGTGATCTATGGCATGGTGCTGTCGTACACGCTCACCGTGATCGCCATGTTCTGGTTGCGATGGAAACGACCGGAGATTCCGCGTCCTTATCGGTGCACGGGATATCCGTGGCTGCCCGCGATCTATGTGCTGATCGGCACTGCATGGACGCTGAATACGATCATCACGCGACCCACCGAGGCGTTCTGGGGAACGGCGATCGTGCTGATCGGCGTGCCGGGATATTTGTACTGGAAGCGCAGCAACCGGAAGGCTGCGGCTGTGGAGTAGACGATGTTTTGAGCGGTACGCGGAATTTCTCCCCTTCCGCGATTGTGGGGTCGAGCAACTTTCGCCTTGCAGGCAAGTGCTGCCGGTGGTATTCCTCTTGTTTTTGCTCAGGTTAGCCTGACCCCGGGACACGCCATTGGCAGAATCCAATCCGAAGCCGCAAACGGATAACATCGGCTTTCTCTCGCCCGGCGTTTCTATCGCCGACGTGGAGGACCCCGAGCGTCCGCGGCAGGTGATGGGTTTCCGCGACCTGGTGCTGTTTTATGTGATCACCGGCATCAGTTTGCGCTGGATCGCGACGGCGGCGGCGGCGGGGCCGAGCTCCATCGTCATCTGGGTCGGGGCATGGCTATGTTTCTACACGCCGTTGGCGCTTTCGGTGCTGGAACTTTCGTCGCGGTATCCGAATGAGGGCGGGCTTTACGTGTGGAGCAAGCGCGCGTTCGGGGATTTCTCTGGCTTCCTGTCGGCGTGGACGTACTGGACCAGCAATCTGCCTTACTTCCCTGCCGTGCTCTACTTCGCGGCCAGCAATGTGCTGTTTATGCGACAGGCGAACTGGGAACATCTGTCGGGCAATGCAACGTTTTACATTGTCTTCTCCCTGCTCACGCTGAGCGCGGCCACGCTGCTGAATGTTGTGGGGCTTGATGTGGGCAAATGGCTGCACAACGTGGGCGCCATCGCGATGTGGATTCCGGTGGGCATCGTGATTGTGATGGGATTTGTGGCATGGCATCGCTACGGGTCGGCCACTTCGTTTACGCTGCACTCCATGATTCCCAGCACTCACATCAACGATGTGATTTTTTGGTCGGTGCTGACGTTCGCGTTTGGCGGATGCGAAACCGCGTCGTTCATGGGAGAGGAGATCAAGAACGCGCGACGCACGATTCCTCTGGCGCTGTTGTCGGGTGGGGTCACGGTCACGATCTGTTACATCCTGGGAACAGTTTGCGTACTGCTGGCGCTGCCTTCGACGGAGGTCAATAGCCTGCAGGGACTGGTGCAGGCTGTGTCGAAAACCGCGTCGCGTGTGGGATATCCGGGGATACTGCCGCTGGCGGCGTTTCTGATTGCGCTGAGCAACATTGGCGCGGCCGGGGCTTACCTGGCGGCGGTGGCGCGGCTTCCGTTCGTGGCTGGACTCGATCGTTTTTTGCCGCCGGCGTTTGGGGCGTTGCATCCGCGATGGAAGACGCCGTGGGTCGCGCTGTTGACGCAGTTCTTCCTCGGTGTCGTGTTTATCTTTCTCGGGCAGGCGGGTACGAGCGTTAAGGGCGCGTATGACGTGCTGGTCAGCATGGGCGTGATTACTTATTTCATTCCGTATTTGTATTTGTTCGCAGCGATGATCAAGCTGCAGCGCGAGCCGGCGGGGCCGGACGTGATTCGGGTGCCGGGAGGCACGACGGTGGCGAAACTGGTCGCGACTTTGGGATTTCTCACCACCTCGCTGACGATCGCGCTGTCGCTGATTCCGCAGCCGGATGAACCGAACAAGCCGCTGGCGCTGTTCAAGGTGATTGGCGGGACGGGAGCGCTGGTGCTGATTGGGGCGTGGATTTATGTGGCCGGAAAGCGACGCGCCGCAAGAAGTGCGTTAACGACCTAGCAACGCTTGAGCCAGAACATGTAGGGACCGCCGCCCTCGGCTGTCCGGCCGGGCGAAGCCTAGCGAGATGGTTGCCACTACCCTTTCGCACATGAAGCGAGCTTCGCTCGCTGGACAGCCGAGGGCGGCTGTCCCCACATAAACCACTACACCGGCGTCGCGGTCTTTCTCGGAGGATTGAAGAACGGGAGCGTGGTCACCTTCACGTTCGTCTTGAGGCGCATCGCCTCGATTGTGATTTCCATCTGGAGCGCGGTGCCAGGCTTGGCGTACTCGGTTTCGACGCTCGCCAGGGCAATCAACTTTTTCAGGATCGGCGACCAGCTTGTGGTGGTGGCTTTGCCGGCCTGCTTTTCGCCCGCATACACAGGGACGGCGACGCGCGAGGCTTGCGCCGGGGCGGCTGGCGTGAGGCCGTAGCGCTCGTAGAGTTGCTCGACATCAATCCAATCGACTTCCAGGCCTACGAGTTGGCGGGGCACGCCTTTCTTCGCGTCTTGTTCAAGGGCGCGTTTGCCAATGAAGTTTTCCTTGTCGAGGTGAACCATCTTGGCGAAGCCCAATTCGTAGGGAGAGAATTTCTGCGAGGGAATCAGCGCCTTCTTCGAACTCGTGTAGTCCACTTCGATCAGTAGCAGTCCGGCTTCCACGCGGGCGACGTCGAGAGCGAGCATGCCGGCGGCGTGCAGATCGAATTGCTTGCCTGTCTCCGCGAGGGCATCCCAGACCTTTACGGCGTCATTCCAGGGCATCCAGATTTCGTATCCCAAGTCGCCGGTGTAGCCGGTGCGAGAAATGTCGACAGGCACTCCGGCAATTTTGCCGCGCGTCACGCGGAAGTATTTCAGGTGCGCGATATCGGCTTCGGCAACGGCCTTTAGCAGCTTGCCGGACGTGGGACCTTGCAGGGCGAGAGCTGCGACCTTTTCGGAAATATCTTCAACCTGAACGTCCATATTCAGGCCGTTCTGGCGGAACCAGCGCAGGCTGGGATCGGCGGCCGTCCAGCGATAGACGTTTTCTTCGAGGCGCGAGATCGTCCCATCGTCAATGACTTTGCCCTCTTCGTCGCACCAGCAGCAATAAATGACCTGGCCCACTTTAATTTTATTGATGTCGCGGGTGATGACGCGGTTCACCAGGCGGGTCGCGTCTTTGCCGGTGATCAGATACTTGTAGAGTGGCGAGATGTCGATGAGTGCAGCCGCGTTGCGAATGGCGTTGTACTCATGCTCATGATGGACTTCGTACACGCTCACGGTGTAGTAGCCGGACCACTCGCGGTAGTTCAGGCTGTGGCACAGAGGGAACGTTCTCTCGTGAAATGCGGTTCCGATGGGCAAAGGAGTTCCTCGTTATCGCGGTTTTGCATCATTCTTGTCCCCGGCGGAAACCAATCCCCCCGAAGGACACGAAGGAGCACGAAGGAAAACGCCGAAGTCGGATTATATTCATCTGCGTGCGTGCGCGGCAACAGCAACGGTGCGTGACTTGCCGTCAGGCACATCGCAAATATGCAGACAAGATGCGCGCTTCCCGCTAGAATGGCGATTCGACTTCCGGTCACGTATGCGCATGTTCACACCCAATTTGTGCAGCATCCTGAGAAGCTGGACGGTCCTTCCCAGCGGACTCTGATCTTCTCTTCCGCCCACTTCCCTGCGCGAGTATTATTGCGTTTCCCTACACCCGACGTTAAAGCTAAGAGCTAGGAGCTACAAGCGAATGGCTGGTTCTAATTCATACGACGTGATCGTCATCGGCGGCGGCCATAACGGCCTGGTCAACGCGGCATACCTGGCGCGCGCGGGCAAGAAGGTGCTGGTGCTGGAACGGCGGCACGTGCTGGGTGGCGCGGCCTGCACGGAAGAGATCGTGCCGGGTTTCAAGTTCTCCGTGTGCTCCTATGTCGTGTCGCTGCTGCGCCCGGAGATTATTCGCGATCTCGATCTGCCCCGACACGGGCTGGAGATTCTTCCGCTGGACGGCACGTTTACGCCCATGCCCAGCGGCGACTACCTGTGGCGAGTGAACGATCACGGCAAGACTCATCGCGAGATTGCTCGGCACTCGCGGGTCGACGCCGAAGCCTACGACGAGTTTGGCAAGGCGATGCAGGCGATGTGCCGCTTCGTGAAGCCGATTCTCAGCATGGTGCCGCCGGACCCGACTTCGCTGAATCCGCGCGAACTGATGAAGCTGTTGTTCATCGGGCGGCGGTTTCAAGGCATGTCGAGCTACGACAAGTACAACCAGGTGCAGCTCATGACGATGAGCGCCATTGATTTTCTGGATCAATGGTTTGAGACCGACGTGCTCAAAGCGACAATGTCGGCCTCGGGAATTATTGGAACGTTTCTGGGCGTGCGCTCTCCGGGGACGGCGTATGTGCTGCTGCACCACTACATGGGCGAGATCGACGGTGCGTTCCGGGCGTGGGGATTTGCGCGCGGGGGCACGGGAGCGATTTCGGATGCGATCGCCGATGCGGCGCGCGAGGCGGGCGTGGAGATCCGCACGCAGTCGGGGATTTCACAGATCATCGTAAAGCATGGCAAGGCCAAAGGCGTGGTTCTCGCGAACGGCGATGAGCTATACGCGGACGTCATTTCATCCAGCGTCGATCCGCGGCTCACGTTTACCAAGTTCATGGGCGCCGAGCACCTTCCCGGGGACTTTCTGGAAGAAATCAATCGCTACAAGTTCCGCGGATCTTCGGGCAAAGTGAACATGGCGCTGGACGGGTTGCCGAACTTCAAGTGCATGCCCGGACCGGGCGCGCATTTGCGCGGCGCAATTTCGATCTCGCCTTCGGTCGAGTACATGGAGCGAGCGTACGACGACGCGAAGTACGGAAACTTCTCGAAGCGGCCGTATATCGACATGGTGATCCCGTCGCTGACCGACCCTTCGGTCGCGCCCCCGGGAAAACATGTGTTGTCTTGCTTTGTGCAGTACTCGCCTTACAAGCTGCGACCTGGGCTCACGTGGGACGATCAGAAAGAAGCCTTCGGCGATACCGTGGTGAATACGATTGCCGAGTACGCACCGAACATCAAAGATCTGATTATTCACAAGCAGGTGATCACTCCGCTCGATCTGGAACGCGAGTGGGGACTGAGCGAGGGCAACATTTTCCAGGGCGAACTTTCGCTCGAACAACTCTTCTTCCTGCGTCCGGTGCCGGGCTGGGCGCAGTACCGGACGCCGATCAAGAATCTCTATATGTGCGGATCGGCGACGCATCCGGGCGGCGGGATCATGGGCGCGAACGGGCGGCTGGCGGCGCTGGAGATTCTAAAAGACATCAAGGGGGCGGCATAGCATGTCCCAAGGGCGCGACATCGTCATCATCGGCGGCGGCCACAACGGGATGGTCACCGCGTTCTATCTCGCCAAGGCAGGGTACAAACCGCTCGTGCTCGAACGCAGCGCGCTAGTCGGCGGGGCCGCGGTTACGGATGAATTCCATCCCGGATTTCGCTGTTCGACGTTGGCACACACCGCTGGACCGATTCTGCCGAGCATTGTGCGCGCCATGCAACTGGAGAAGCATGGGCTCAGGCTGATCACGCCGGATGTTTGCGTGACGGCGCTTTCGCCCGATGGCCGCGCACTTTCGCTCTATCAGGATCCGGGCAAGTCGGCGCAGGAAATCGCAGCGTTCTCGCAGAAAGATGCGGCGAAGTATCCGGAATTCCAGCAATCGCTCGCAAAGATTGGCAAAGTCATTGGCGAAGCGCTGGCGACCACGCCGCCCGACATCGACCATCCAACCCGTGGCGATTTGTGGAGCATGCTGCAGACGGGGCGCTCGATTCGTAAGCTGGGCAAAAAAGACATGTTTCGGCTTTTGCGCTGGGGGCCGATGGCGGTAGCCGACCTGGCGTCAGAGTACTTTGAAACGGAACTGCTGCGGGCTGTGATCGCGGCTCGCGGCATCTTTGGAACCTTTTTGGGTCCATGGTCGGCGGGGAGCGCGCTGGTGTTGCTGATCCGCGCGGCGGGAGATCCTCATCCCGCGGGCTCGGCTTCGTTCGCGGCGGGCGGCATGGGCGCGGTCACACAGGCGATGGCATCGGCAGCCAAGGCTGCGGGCGCGGAGATTCGCACGGGCGCTGAGGTTATTGAGATTCGCGTGCAGAACGGAGTCGCGACTGGTGTGTTGCTTTCGACCGGCGAAGAGATTCTGGCCAAGGCGGTCATCTCTAACGCCGACCCGAAACGCACGCTGCTCAAGCTGACGGATCCGACGCATCTTTCGCCGGACTTCGTGCAGAAGCTGCAGCATTACCGCGGGAACGGCACGGTCGCGAAAGTGAACCTCGCGCTCTCTGGGCTGCCTAACTTTACGGCGCTCAAGAACGGAGACGCGGGTCCGCTCAGGGGGCGCATTCATATCGGCAATGAGATTGACTATCTGGAACGGGCTTTCGACGAATCGAAGTACGGCAACTTCTCGCGGCGGCCGTATCTCGAGGCCGCGATCCCGTCCCTGACCGATCCGACGCTTGCCCCTGAGGGCACGCACGTGATGTCGATTTACATGCAGTACGCGCCGTATAAGCTGAAGGGCGATTGGGAAGAGCAGCGCAAGGCGCTCGGCCAGACGGTGGTGCAGACGCTGGCGCAGTACGCTCCGAATCTGCCGGAACTGATACTAACGCACCAGATCATTACACCGCGCGATTTAGAAGACAAATATGGGATGACTGGCGGGCAGATCTTCCATGGTGAACTCGCGCTTGATCAGTTCTTTACCATGCGCCCGTTGCTTGACTGGGCGCGGTACCGGACGCCGATTGAGAATCTGTATTTGTGCGGGAGCGGGACGCATCCCGGGGCCGGGCTGACCGGCGGATCGGGAGCGAATGCGGCGCGCGAGATATTGAAGGAACTGAAGAAGTAATAATGCACGCAGAGACGTAGCAAGCTACGTCTCTACAGGGGACTTGTTTCGGCGCCGAAGCCATGAAGAATTCCGCCATCCTGCTGATCTCGTGTCCTGACCGCAAGGGCGAGGTCGCCACCATAGCCGACTTCGTGTATCGGCACAATGGGAACATCCTGCACGCCGACGAGCACGCCGACGAGGAATCCGGGCTGTTTCTGATGCGGGTCGAGTTCGATCCCAGGGACTTCAACATCGACTTGGCCGATTTCGGCAAGCACTTCTCGCCGGTGGCGGAGACCTTCCACATGAAGTGGAGGCTGGCGCAGTCGTCGCGGCGGCAGCGCATGATCATTCTGGTTTCGAAATACGATCACTGCCTGGTGGATCTGCTATATCGTCACCGGAGCGGCGAACTGGCCTGCGACATCCCTCTGATCATCTCCAATCATGCCGACAACCAGGCGATTGCCGACTTTTACAAGATTCCTTATGCAATCGTTCCGGTCACGAAGGACAACAAAAGCCAAGCCGAGGCAAATATCCAGGCGCTGATTGACGGGCAAAAGCCGGACTTCATGGTGCTGGCACGGTACATGCAGATTCTTTCCAACGAATTCGTGAACCGGTATCCGCAGAGGATCATCAACATTCATCACTCATTTCTTCCGGCCTTTGTGGGCGCCCGTCCCTACCATCAGGCGTTTGAACGCGGCGTCAAGTTGATCGGCGCCACCAGTCACTATGTCACCGAGGTGCTCGACGATGGGCCGATCATCGAGCAGGATGTGGTGCGAGTGTCGCACCGCGACACGGTCGAGGATCTCATTCGTAAGGGCCGAGACCTGGAGAAGGTGGTGCTCTCGCGGGCGGTGCGATGGCATGTCGAGAACCGGGTTCTGCTATATGGCAACAAGACCGTCGTCTTTTGAGTCCCTCCTCGGACGACAGATACGACAAGCGTAATGAGGCCGTTCCAGCCTGTGCCGTCCCTCCGGGACTTGGTTCCATTTCTTGGGGCATAACCCGGGACTTACGTCCCTTCGGCTGCGCTCAGGGCAGGCTCTGGGCTAACCTATGTCGCCGCTCCGCGGCTGGATTTCGGTTGAGTCCGAATTCCTGGTCCTCCCCCGCAATGCTCCGAATTTTTCCGCGCGGAAGTTCATGTACCGGTGGAGCCTTAACCTTTTTCCACGTGAGAGTAGCGCTCCGGTAGTAACTTGCACCAGCAGTAACTTTTCGTTTTTACTAAGACATTAGTAAAGTTTCAGAAGGGAATTCTTGCTCTCGGGGGCACGTTTGGCCGAAGATCTTCGGTTTGAATTAGCCATTCTGGCGACCGTCCAGGGCTTCTACCAGAGGCTCATGCGGGACGCGCTCGGCGGGGATGTCCCCATTCCGAGCGGTCTCGATGAGGACGCGCTGCGCCATTCCGAGCGCGAACTTCCGACCACGCTGTCACGGATGTACCGCTGGCTGCACCTGCTGGACATGGCGATTACGCCGGCAATGGTGCGGCAGGCGCTGACTCCAGACACGGATTCTGAAGTGGCCGAGGCTCTGCTGCGGTATTTTGTACGGCGCCGCGAACCCAGCGACGTGAACCGCGACAAGACCGATCTGATCGCGACATTCTTGTATCGCCATCCGCGCGTGCCGGGGCAATGGGAACAAACTGGCTACGGGCTTGACGGTGCGCTGCCGCTGTCGCCATTTGAAATCGCTCTGATTGAAATCCTGGCCGACTCGGATGTGCCCTCGCTGCCTGAGGAACACGTGCAACTGCTGCGGCGCTTCGATCCGCTGCGCGACGAGATTGCGCGCTTCCGCGACTTCAATACCCTGATCGATTCCGGGATCATCGGGCGCGTGCGGGAACTGAAGCAATGGCTGGATGCCTCGTTTTATCATCCCGGCGTGCTGGCCACGGTTTCGGCCTACAACGCGACCTTCGGCAAGAAATTTGACGAACTGTTCGCCAAGGCGCTTACCGAGATCAAGACCTTCGGACAGGCGCTCGAAGAAATGGGCGGAACGATTCTGACCACGGTCGACGGCGTGGAAGTCACGGTGGACCACGTGGCCGCGATTCAAGGGAAACAACTTCTCGAGGCGGATTACGGCAGTACGTTGGAGAAATTTCGCCGGGTTTCAAAGCTGAAGAAGGAACTGGACCGGCGTCCGCCGATCCGGCGGTCCCTGCTATCGTCGGCAGCGCAGAGCTCGCGCTCAGAAGGCGGCGCGGGGGCAGCGCCCAGAGCGGCCAAAGCGGCTGCCGCGGCAAAGGCTCCGGCAGCGGCTGCGGTGTTTCAGCCGCCCGCCGTTACTGCGCAACAACTCTCGGCGGAGGAAGGCAAATTGCGGCGGGTCGAGGAATCGATTCGGGTGTTTGTGCGGGTGGCCGATCCGAAATACCGCCAGGTCGTGCCGATGCGCTTCTTCAACTTGACCTTGACAGCGCAGGAAGCCGACGCCTACAGCGCTCCGTTCCTGGAAGAAAAGAGTCAGCGCGCCGACGTGGCCCGGACCTTGATCAGGATGGTTTCAATTTCCGCGCGCATCAGCACCGAGTTGGAAGAACTGAAGCGCAGCCAGAAGATGTCCTCTGTCTGGAAACTGCATGCGGATTCTGTTGTGGTCTTGCTGGATATGGCCAGCACCACGGCTGAGGATGCGGGCAGTGTTGGGCAGACGGCGGAGCAAAGCGGTGCTGGCGCAGCGGCCCGAGCGATCCACGAGTCAGCTCAAAAGCTGCGCAATCATGCGGATATCGCAGTGAAGACGCTCGCCAACGTGACCAGTTAGAACATGGGTTCTCTCCGATCCTTCAATCCGATGCGTCATTTTACCTCTGTGTTCTCTGCGTTTAACACTCTGGAATTAACCCCAGAGGACACAGGGGACACGGAGAAGAACTCCATCATCTAAAAGCCGAAAAAGAAAGACGGGCGAAATCGCCCGTCTTTTCCCTTGCTGATGGCTGAAAGCTGATAGCTGACAGCTCAATTGATGTCGAACTGCTGCTGATGCACCGCCGGATCGCTCTTCACGATGATGGTGCGCTTGGTCATTTCTTCCATCTCGTTCAGCAGGCGGCCGTTGTTGGACTTCAACTCTTTGGCCACGTCGGGATGCACGCGCAGCATGACGTCTTCATGTTCGAGGTGCTTCGCGATCTTCCGCATCTCCACGTAAATCTCATTGCAAACCGTGGTGACCGACTTCACGTATCCGGTCGACTCGCAGTACGGGCAAGGCGCGCCGATGGTGCGTTCCAGGGACTGCTTCACGCGCTTGCGGGTGATGGCAACGAGTCCGAAGTCGTTAAACTGCAGCGTCTTCGAGGGGGCCCGATCGTGGCGGAGTTCTTCTTCCAGAGCCTGCATCACACGCTGGCGGTTGCGGCGTTCATCCATATCGATGAAGTCAATGATGATGATGCCGCCGAGATCGCGCAACCGGATCTGGCGCACGATTTCTTTGATTGCGTCCACATTCGTCTTGACGATGGTGTCTTCCAGACGCGCCGTCTTGCCGACATATTTGCCGGTGTTGATGTCGATTGCGACCAGCGCTTCCGTCTGGTTGATAACGATGTAGCCTCCGCTCTTGAGCCACACTTTCGACTTGAGCGCCTTGTTCATTTCTTCGGCGAGGCCGAATTGCTCAAACAGCGGCGTTTCTTTGGTGTAGAGCTTCACGCGCTTGACCATCGCGGGCTGGAAGCGGTTGAAGAAGCGCAGCACGCGCTCGTACTCCGGTTCGGTGTCGACCCAGATCACGCTGAAGTCGGAGGTGACCTGGTCGCGGAGCACGCGCTCGACCACATTGAGATCGTGATAGATCAGTGCGGGCGGCTTCGAACTTTCGGCGCGATTCTTGATGTCCTGCCACAAGCCCTTCAGGAAACGGATGTCGGCGCGGAGTTCCTCTTCGCTGGCGCTCTGCGCAGCGGTGCGGACGATGAAGCCTCCGTGACCGTTCTCGCGCTCGCTCAGGATGATCCGCTTCAGGCGCTGGCGTTCTTCCTCGGAGGAAATCTTGCGCGAGACGCCGGTGTGGTTCACCGTGGGCATGTAGACCAGAAATCGGCCGGGCAGCGCGATGTGACTGGTGATGCGCGCGCCTTTCTTGCCGATGGGTTCCTTAGCAATCTGAACCAGGATTTCCTGGCCTTCCTTGAGCAAGTCGCTGATCAGCGGAACGGGAGAGTTCTCGCGGCGACGGAAACGGCGTCCACCTCCACCACGGCGCTGACGGTCGCGAGGACCACCCTGACGGTCGCGGTCCTGGCCGGGACGCGGGCGTTGGGTCCGCTGTGTATAACCTGCGGTCCCCGCGGGAGCACGTACTTCCACGCGGGCATCGACGGTGCCGTTGCCGCGGGCTTCCGCGTCGAGCAAGGCTTCCGCTTCGGCCTGGGCCTCTTCGAGTTCCAGTTCCTCGCTGTCCTCTTCGACTTCGGCGGGAGCACCCTCTGCGGGATGCGCACCAGCCTCAGTCAGAGAAGCCTGGTGAATTTCCGCGACAGTCTCGCGTACATCGCCGTTCAGATGTCCGGGACCGGCGTGAGTCTCCTCTTCGAATTCATCGTAACCTTCATCGGACGAAGCTTCGTAACGGATGGTACCCGCTTCTTCTTCGTCGATGGTCTCTTCCTCCATCGTGCCGGGAGCGGCGAAGACCGGAGTTTCCTCCTCGCGCCGCGAACGCACCGGCTGATCGATGTGCTCGGGGAGGGCCACGGCTCGGTCGTTCTCTGGTCCGCGCGCTTCTTCGTGGAGATTCTCTGCTTCAACCGGTTCTGGTTCGACCGGTTCTGGTTCAACCGGTTCTGGTTCAACCGTGACGCTCGACTCCCCAGGCCATCCGAGGGAAGGTAGCGTGGCTGCTTCGGGACGGCGGAATTCGTGATTCCAGTCTGTCGAAGTCGAGGCCGACTCCAGGTGGTCCGCGGGCTCTTCGTGGTTCGCCCGAATGTGTTCGTGCTCCTCATGGAGAGGCTCGGCGACCGACTCGGCAGCGGCAAAGATGGGTTCATCTTCCGGGAAGGTCGCGGCCAGGGGGGCGACGGGCTCCGCTGGAGCTTCAGGCTCGACTGCGGTGATTGCCTGCCGAACCGGTGGCTCTTGCGCGGGCGCTGGCTGCGCGAAGCGCTGGTACTTCGAAATCGACTCTCCTGGCAGCAGGATAGGCTGGTATCCGGGGGGCGGGCCTGAGGGCTGGCTTCGGCCGGAACCCACCGCGCGGGTGGGCATAGGCTCGACTGGGCGAGCGAAGCGCTGTTCAGGAGTGCGGTCGGAGCCTCGGTCGAAGGTCCGATCTGGAGTTCGTTCCGGACCTCGTTCCGGACCTCGTTCCGGTCCTCGATCGCGGCCGTCGCGACGTCCGCCACGGCGGCGGCGGCGGCCACGCCAGCCTCCGCGTTCGCGGTTCTGCGAATCTCCACCTTGCTCCGGTATCGCAGCTGCCGATACCGGCGACTGGGCATCACTCTGACTTTCTGACTCAACAAATTCCTGATCCGACTCCGGCTGCGAATCGGCTTCTGCTCCATCTGCGGTCTCAGCTGCTTCGATCACGCCTGGGGCTGCCTCGGCCCTGGGTGGTTGCGGGCGCAGGTCGGGCACGCTGCGGGTGGCTGGGATGACGTCGGTCAAGTCGTCGTCGTGCTCTTCCAACTCCATAAAGTCGGAAACATAGAGGAAGGCGTCGCGTTCCAGGCCGATGTCGACGAAGGCCGACTGCATGCCAGGCAGCACGCGGGTTACGCGGCCTTTGTAGATGGATCCTGCTAGGGTGTACTCGTTCTCGCGCTCAAGGTAGACCTCTGCGAGCAAATCGTCTTCCACCAGACCCACTTTGGTTTCGTGGGGGGTAGAAGAGACAAATAGTTCCTTGTTCATCGAACACTCCAGTCCCACCGTCGGCTTTTTTTGAAAAGCCGGGCGGGGTTCACCGGGGCGGAGTCAGAAGAGGTGCGGGAGGATGAGGCGAAGAGCGTCGCGATGCTGCCCCGGATCGGGGACAGACGGGGCTAGAGAGTTCTTCTCTGCGCCGAGTCCGCTGCACAAGCTTGGGAATCTTTTGCACTTATCGCTTTTCAACTTCTGCCGGGGTTTGTGACCGCACTCTCAGACCCAAATTGGGTCGGGGGGCCGTTCCCTGCCCGGCTGCTCAGCTTCAATCCTGCCCGGCCTTCTACTGCTCGACTAGCCGGTGAAATGCCCTCTTAACGCGAGGGCGATCGATATTTTTTGGGGCTGCGCCTGCGAGCGCAGCAAACTGCTTATCCTGCCGTTCTTCCCTGGTTCCTGAACCTGTTGCTTCTGAATCTGTCCGTCCTAACTGGCTCGTCTTGACCGGCTCACCCAGTTAGTTCACGAAGCGGCGCATACGAACATTCATAACCATCCCCAGCGCCAGGAACATGAACAACACAGAAGACCCACCATAACTCATCAGCGGCAGGGGTATTCCGGTGACCGGCATAAAGCCAACCACCATGCCGACATTGACTAGGATATGGAAGCTAAGCACAGCCACCACACCCATCACCACGAACGTGCCAGCGCGGTCGGGCGCTGTTTGCGCGTTCTGAGTCAAACGCATCAGCACAATGAAGTATAGCAGCAGAACGCCGAGAGCGCCTACGAATCCATGTTCTTCGGAGAAGGCGGCAAAAATGAAGTCCGTTTGGGGAACCGGGAGGAAAGCACCGTGTGTTTGCGAGCCTTTGCCGCCCCAAAGGCCCCCGGAACCCACGGCAATTTTGGATTGCTCAACTTGGTACCCCGAGCCCTGAGGGTCGAGTTCGGGATCGACAAAGCTGGTCAAACGCTGCTTTTGATACGACTTCAGGACGTGCACCCTTGGGATGAAGAAGACCGCCCCCAAACCCACGGTCGCGAGCAGGGCAACGGCCAGACCCTGCTTCCATTGCAGTCCGCCCAGAAATACACCCATGGCGGCAATCGGGAGGTAGGTAAGAGCAGTGCCCAGGTCTGGCTGTTTGAGCACCATCAGCATGGGGATGCCGACGATCGCTGCGGCCTTCATAAAATCGGCCCAGGAAAGTTCCCGCTCGCGCATGTCGGCAAAGTACTTGGCAACGGCGAGGATAAGGATGAGCTTGACCCATTCGGAGGGTTGGAAGTGGTTGCCGCCGGGCATTTTGATCCATCGGCGCGCACCTAGATACTTCTGCCCGAAGACCAGGACGGCCATCAGGGAGCCCACGCCGGCGATGTAGAACCAGTGGATCTGATCGAGAAGCGCCTGGTAGTTGATCAGGCTGACCAGGAACATCGCGCCCACGCCGGCCAAAACCCAGTAGACCTGTTTGACGTGGGCTCCGGCGAATTTCGTGTGCATGGTGGCGCTGTGAATCTCCATCACGCCCATGCCGCAAATGATGAGCACGAAGCCCAGAAGGACCCAGTCGAAATCGCGGTATGAGACGTAGCGTGCCATAAAGCAGCTTCTGGCTTTTAGCTCCTAGCTCTTAGCTTTTCCGTTGAGGGATCGACGGCTCGGAATCATCCTCGGCGGAGAAGTCATTGATGCAATCCCGGCGCGGCGATGGCGACTGCCAGTGGCTTCTTCGGGAGATCGAGAACGAAGCGGCCGCCTTGCAGCGTTTCCTTGTCTCCGTCGGAATCGGGCTCGGTCCAGAGGCCGCCGATGTCCACTGTTCCGCCGGTCTTTGGCTTTTCCACCATCTTCTGCGGGGTACGGCGCTGCTTTTCGACGTAGGCCTTGATGACCTGCGTCGCCAGACGCGCCGCCAACCGTCCGTGCTCGCCGCCTTGGAACAGTACGCAGACAACGATGTCCGGATTGCGGCGTGGCGTGAATCCTACGAACCACCCGTTCTGTGCCAGATCGTCGCTGTTCTTGAACCGGGCGCGAGTCGCCAGGGACACAATTTGTGCGGAGCCCGTTTTACCCGCAATGTCGATCCCCGGAATGTGGGCCGAGGGAGCCGTGCCTTCCGGCAACAGAACCCGCGACATCGCGTCGGTGATGAAGGTCCACCCATTCGGATCAATCGGGACGTTTTTCACTTCAGTGTAATGTTGAGCCTCGACGAAGCCCGGCGGCATATCGGTTGGATTAATGACGTGAGGCACGACCATGCGTCCGCCCATCGAGATCGTGCTGACGGCGCGCAGCAATTGCACCGGAGTGATCGCGACTGCGCCTTGCCCGATGCCGACAGAAATCGTTTCCCCGGCAAACCATTTCTGTCTTTGAGTCTGCCACTTCCATTGTTCCGAAGGCATGACGCCAGCCACTTCGTTGGGAAGATCGATCCCGGTCTTCTGCCCCAATCCCAGATCCGTGGCGTACTTGGCGATGCGGTCGATGCCCAGTTTTTCTGCGAGCGTGTAGAAAAAAACATCGCAGGACTGATAGATCGCTTTTTCGAGGGTGACCTCTCCGTGGCCACCTTTCACCCAGCAGCCAAAGCGGCGGCCGTAAAATTCCGCGCCTCCGTTGCAGTTCACGTGGAGGGTCTGCGCAACCCCTTCCTGCCATCCTGCAACCGACATGATGATTTTGAATGTCGAGCCGGGCGCAAGCTGCGCCTGAATCGCCTTGTTCATTAGCGGCTTGTCGGGGTCGGTGACCAGCTTGTTCCATTCCTCGCGCGATACGCGCACAGCGAAATCGTTGGGATCAAACGAGGGCCCGCTCACCATGGCAAGGATTTCTCCGGTGTGCGGGTCCATGGCAACGATGGCTCCATTCTTCCCAGCCAGAGCCTCTTCGGCGGCAATCTGCAAATCTATGTCGATCGTCAGCTTGAGTTGCTTGCCGGGCACAGCTTCGGTCTCTCCCAGCCGCCCTACTTCGCGGCCGTGGCTGTCGACCAGGGCCTGGCGCGATCCGTTCTGACCCATGAGCAGGTTGTTGTACTGAAACTCCACTCCGGAACGGCCGACCACATCGCCCGGGCTGTACAGCTCGAATTGCGGCTGGTTCAGCATGTCTTCGCTGACTTCGCCGACATAGCCGATCAGGTGCGCCATGAATCCGTTGCGGGGATACAGGCGGCGGTGCGCCATGATCGTGTCGAGTTCGGGTAACTCGTTGCGATGGGCTTCGATGAACTGCAATTCGTCCGGAGTGATGTCTTCCTTCAGGAAAATCGGCTGGTACTGCGGCATCGACGCGAAGTGGCGAACGCGCGCTCGCACCTCGTTGGGATCAAGATGCAAACCTTGGGCAATCAAGTCTGCATCGCCCACCAAATCGCGCGAGGAGTCGCGCAGCAGCAGCGCGGAAAACGATGGATAGTTGTCGACGATGGTGCGCCCTTCGCGATCGAGAATCTTGCCGCGAGGCGCGAGCACGGGCACGTTGCGGATGCGATTCTTCTCGGCCGCGGAGGCGTAATAGCCGCTCTCCATGACCTGCAGCTTCCAAAGCCCGTAGGCGAGGATGAGGAAGATGCCGAGGATGATGTATTGCGCCGCCGTGAGGCGGACTTCGGAAACTTTTTCGTCGCGACCGAACATAGTCAGTTGCCAGTACCGAGTACGCAGTACCCAGCGGCTCTTGCTCGCTCGCGCTCACTGTGGCAATGTTGGGTGCGTCTCGTCAGGGTTAATTCCATTGTAATGCTCAGAGTAAGCGTCACGCAGAACGTAGCATAACGAAAGTCACGACCTGCGGAGATTATTGCTCTGGGTACCATGTACTGGGTACCAGGAACTGCTTTTATGTTCTCTGCTTGAACTTGTCGAGCAGGAAGAACAGCGCCACGCCGAGGATCGCGTTGGCGAGGCCGGCTAAAATGCCGCGGGACCAGCTCCAGTTCTGGGTCATATTGACCATTCCACGGGCTACGGTGAAATACACCGCAGAATGCACCAGATAAAACCCCAGCGTCACCAGAAAGCGGGCACCAGCGTTTTCGACGTCGAGTTTCACCCCCAACGACGAAGCTCCGTAGCCGACCACGGTATTGGCAATTCCGTAGATTCCGATCGGATTGTGGCCCAACATATCCTGCGCCAGGCCGATCACTGCCCCGGTGAACAGGCCGGCGACTGGACTGCGCCGCGCCATCGCAAAGAAGATCGTTACCAGGAGCGGCAAGTCGAAATAGACCGCAAAGCGTGGAAACCGCAGGGGCAGGAACGCCTGCACAAAAAGCGCCAACAAGGGCACGCCAACCGTGACCGGGATGCTGAACCGGTAGACTTCAACCTGCTCATTTGATGTGTAAGTGATGGGCACGCTATTGTGGGCTGCTCTCGCTGGCAGGGGGCTGCGGATTGGCCGGGGGCGAGGTTGGCTCGGCCGGTTTGGACGGTTCGCCCGTGGGCTTGGTTTGAGATGCGTCCGGCTTGGGTCCTGGCACTGTGCTGCCCGGGGCAGTCGGGCTTTTTTTCACGGCGGCAGCATGATCCACAGGCTTGGCTGCCTGCCCCACGCCTGGTGCGCTGGAGGCAGTGCTTGTAGCGGATGGATTCTTGGCAGCCGGTGGTGTCGCGGTCGTCGAGCCGGCTGGCTTGACCGTAGGCTTATCCAGCGCGGGCTTGGCAGCATCTTTGGTCGCGCCTGCGGCTGGAATCGCATCGGTGGCCGGCTTGTCGGGAACGGACGGCAGCCGTTGCGCGAGGATATCGGCAGCGCGCACCCGAACGTTCTCATCCGCCGTGGCCTGCCGTTCCTGCTTCTCGACCAGTACCAACACTTCTTCCAGTTTGCTCAGGTTGGCGGCCGGCTTGATTTTGATATTCAGAAACAGTTCTTTGCCGTTTCCGACCTTCGTCACGGTACCGACGGGCAGGCCCTTGGGGAAAATCTGATCGCCGCCGCTGGTGAGCACGGTTTCGCCGACCGGAACTTGCTCGTCGCTCATGACGCGTTCCAGCACGACTTCGCCATTGGCGGTGCCGCGGAGCACTCCTTGCAGCCGGGTCTTTTCGAGGATGGCGCCCACGCCGCTACTTTGATCGCTGATCAACAGCACTTGCGAGACCGACGGAAAGACAAGCAGCACTTTACCAACGATTCCGTCCGACGTCATGACCGCCATGTCGCGCTTGATGCCGGCGTTCTCCCCTTTATCGATGTAGATGATGCGGGAGAGGTCGCTACCGCTGGAGCCGATCACCTGTGCAGCCACGGTCCGCGAGATGAACTGCTCTTTGAAGGCGAGCAGGGTTTGCAGGCGGCGCGCCTGGGCAGCGTCTTCACTGAGCCGCACCTGTTCCAGCCGCATCTGCTCAATCTGATCCTTGAGCTGGCGGTTCTCGGCGCGCACTCCGCGCAAATAAAAGTAGTTGTGCCAGAGATTGCTGCCGCTGTTTTGGACCCAGAGCACCGTGCGTTCGAAGGGAGTAATTGCGCCCACGGCCCAGACGCGGATCAGGCGCGTATTCTCCGTATCGTTCCCGCCACGTTTGACCTGCATCGCGAGCCCGAGCACTTGCAGAAACAAGACTCCTACAAGAATGACCAGGTTGCGGTAGCGGCCGAGTACAGATTCCATAAAACAGTTGCCAGTTGCCAGCGATCAGTTGCCCGTGAGTTATGGTTGTCGGTGTCGATCTTGTGCGGCCGGTGGTCAGCTGGGTCTTAACTGGCAACCGGCAACTGGCTACGGGCAACTGTTTCTCGCTATTCGATCGAGATTTTTCTCAGCAGCTTGAAATCGCTGAGCATCTTGCCCGTGCCTAGCACGACGCTGCACAGCGGGTCGTCGGCGATGGAAACCGGCAACCCGGTTTCTTCGCGGATGCGTTTGTCGAGGTTCTTGAGCAGGGCGCCGCCGCCGGTGAGGACGATGCCGCGGTCGCTGATGTCGGCCGAGAGTTCGGGCGGCGTCCGCTCGAGTGCTACGCGGATCGCATTCATGATGGTCGAAACGCATTCGCTGAGGGCTTCGCGGATCTCGCCGTCGTCGACTGTAATTGTTTTGGGCACGCCTTCGATCAGGTTGCGGCCTTTGATTTCCATGGTCATCGGCTTGTCAAGTTGGTGCGCGGAGCCGATTTCCATCTTGATCTGCTCGGCAGTGCGCTCGCCGATCAGCAGGTTGTATTTCCGCTTCAGATAATTCATGACGGCTTCGTCCATCTGGTTGCCGGCCATACGCACGGAACGGGAATAGACGATGCCGCTCAACGAAATCACCGCGATGTCAGTTGTGCCACCACCTATGTCGACCACCATGTTGCCGCTGGGTTCGGTGATCGGCAGGCCCGCGCCGATTGCGGCGACCATCGCTTGTTCGACGAGATGCACTTCGCTCGCCTTGGCGCGATAGGCGGAGTCCATGACCGCGCGTTTTTCCACCTGCGTGATCTCTGAGGGCACGCCAATCACGATGCGGGGATGCACCAGCATCTTGCGGTTGTGCGCCTTCTGAATGAAATAGTTCAGCATCTTCTCAGTGACTTTGAAATCGGCGATGACGCCATCCTTCATGGGCTTGATGGCGACGATGTTGCCCGGCGTGCGGCCCAGCATCTCCTTCGCCTCTTTGCCAACGGCCTCAACTTCGCCCGTGTTCTTGTTGATGGCGACGATGGAAGGTTCGTTCACGACGATGCCCTTGCCGCGCGCATACACGAGCGTGTTCGCGGTGCCGAGGTCGATGGCCAGATCGCTGGAGAAAATGCTGAACAGCGACCGGAGGTTGTGATTGCGCGTCGAGCCTGAATGAAATCCGTTGTTTGACATGACGAAATGTTCCCGCGTCTTTCTACGTGCTGCTCTGCCGGGAGTGTCCCGGTGTTCTCTTTTTTCTGTCAGGGTGCTGGCTGTCCTTATTCTACGAGATGCCCGGCAACCCTGCTCGAACCGAAAGTTCCCGCTCCCAAAGGTCGCAACCCAAAGTCTGGCAGCGACAGTCCGCTACTGGATGATGATCTTCTTCTGCTGCGTGTTCACTCCGCCCTGCGCCGTCTGTGCCGTCACCGTAATTACGGCTTCTCCAGTGGGAAGCGGCGGCGTGAAGTAATGGAAGCCGCCATCGGAGTTGATCATGGGAACTTCACTGCCATTCACCATCACCCGCGCCCCGGTCTGCGTCTTGCCCGTGACTTCAATCACGTGCCCGTGCTGAATGAAAGGATCCAGTTCCAGTTCAATAGCCTCTGTCTCTTTGCCCTTCGAAATAATCGTGAAGCGATTCTTCTCGCTCTCCGCCGATTCCTTCCCCGCCGTATCGTAGGACTGCACCATCCAGTAATACGCGCCCTCTCCGAGGCTGGTGACGGTTACCGCTGCTGTATTGACCTTCTTGTCAACCAGTGTAGAAGAAAAATAAGGGTTGCGGGATATCCGAAGGCGGTAACCAACTGCATTCGCCATTGGCGTCCAGGAGAATTCGACGTCCTTGGTGGCCTCGCCCGAGGAAAACAGCGGCGCCATGTTGGCGGGAGCGATCGGTGTAGGCGGACCAATCTCTTTGGCCTTTTCGAGGTGCGACGTCTGGCCCTGGAAGGTCACTTTTTCCCAGTTGGCCAGTTTCACGGTCTCGCCATTCCGCGTGACCTCGCCCGTTCCTTTTTTCATCAGGATCTCGTGCTGGTCGGCCTTGGGATCGTTGTGCACCTGCGCTGCGGACTCCGGTGAGAGCGAGGCCGTTGCCCCACCCACAATCACTTGCGACTTGGAACCCTGGCTGTAAGTCGCGGTCGAGAGGTCCACCGTCCCAGTGCTGACCGCGACGGCCACACTGGTCTGCTGCTGGTCGTTGGCAGAGTTCTCTTCAATCACGATCAGCGAATCCTGTTTCACGGTGTAACTGGTGCCGTCGTTGAAAACGACCTTCGCCATACCTTCCGAACCGGTCTGGACCACATCGCCTTTTTCCAGCGGGATGTTGTACTCGGCCGTCATCCAGCTGTTGCCAGCGCCCTTCTTCACGCGCACCGTGCCATCGAGTGCGGTGAAGTGCGCCTGCTGGGATGTCGAGACTCCTGTACCAGGCGGCGGCGCCATGCCGGCAACGTGTTCCAGTAGTTTGCCGGCAACGTTCTCGCCCGCCTTCACGGTGTTCTCAGTGAATTGCGGAAACGCCACGCGCAGGGCGATGAAGAACACCGCGGCGACTGCCAGGATCAGCAGGGCCACGCTGCGGTAGGTAATGGTCGTCCACGCAACGTGGATGCCCGATTTGCGATTGACGGAAGGCACTTGGGATCGAAAAACCTCGCTAAACCTTTGCAAATATGCGGTAAAGAGAAACGTTAGCACAAGCAAAACGGAGGAAAAAACAGGTAATCAGTTTGGGACGTTACCGAAGTGCCGGAGCCCGCTACCTTTGGCCAGTTGTGGAGCCTTTGCAAAGGACGGCGCGGGCGGTGAAACTTCCGTCGCGATCAGCTATTCTTACTGTCCCGCATGGCCGCCACTCCTCCAGCGCTTTCCGCTCCCCAGCGCGACCGGCAACCCTTCCTCGCTCCCGGCATGGCTATGATCTGGGCCATTGCCCTGGCCAAGCTGCTCTTTCACATTTACTTCAACAACCGCTACGGCTATTTTCGCGACGAGTTTGACTACATGTCGTGCGGCGACCACCTGCAGTGGGGATACGTGGACCAGCCTCCGCTCATTCCGTTTCTGATCCACATTTGCCGCGCTGTGCTGGGAGACTCGCTGCGCAGCATTCGCTTCATCCCTGCACTAGCCTCGTCGTTGCTCGCCGTGCAGACCGCAGTTTTGGCCCGCGAACTTGGAGGCCGGCGCTACGCCGTGCTGCTTAGCGCTGTCTGCGCAGTCATCGTGCCGCAGTATCTCTCCAACGGCAGCCTGCTGGGCACGAACTGCCTGGAGCCCAACCTGTGGATGGGCTGCGCCTACTTCGCCGTCCTCGCCATCCGGAGAAATGATCCACGTTATTGGCTCTGGTTCGGCGTGGTGGCCGGCCTCGGCCTGGAGGAAAAGTATTCCATCGCCGTCTTTGCACTGGGGATGGTCGTGGGGTTGCTGCTGACCGAGCAGCGCCGCATGTTTCTCGACAAGTGGATCTGGACAGGCGGACTCGCAGCCTTTCTGATCTTCCTGCCCAATTTGCTGTGGAACATCCACTTTGACTGGCCGTTTGTTCAGTTGATGCACGCCATCAAAGCGGAAGGCCGCGACGTGGTGTTAGGCCCAGCTCAATTCTTCTTTCAGCAAGTGCTGGTCACCAATCCTTTGGTCGCGCCCATCTGGCTGGGCGGCCTGTTCGCCCTGCTTTTCTCCCCGCGACTCCGGCCGTATCGCGTGCTGGGATGGAGTTATCTGGTGTCCTACACGACCTTTTTCCTGCTTCACGGCAAGAATTACTACCTCGCCCCGATTTACCCGATGTTGCTGGCGGCGGGGGCGGTCGTGATTGAACATTCGCTGGACCGTCCCGAAAGTGCGAGGCCCCGCCTCCAGTGGTTGAAGCCAGCCATTGTCATCATCCTAGTGGCCAGCGGAATACACCTTATGCCCATCGTCGTGCCGGTCCTCTCGCCCGAGCACTTCCTCGCCTATACGAAAACTCTTCCGTTCAAGCTCCCGGTGAATGAGTACTCCCACGCGCGCGCAGCGCTGCCGCAGTGGTACTCCGACCAGTTTGGCTGGAAAGAGATCGCGGACGAGGCTGAAGTTGCCTGGAACCGCATCCCGGTGGGCCAGCGGCCCGATTGCGCCATTTTCGCGCAGGATTATGGCCAGGCGGGAGCAATCGATTTCTTCGGCCGGGCGCACGGGTTACCTCCAGTCCTCAGCGGCGACCGCACATATTTTCTCTGGGGACCGCGCGGCTATTCTGGCAATTGCATGATCGTGCTCGGCGACAGCAGAGAACGCCTGGAGCAACTTTTCGAACAAGTCGAATACGTCGGCACGTCGGCCGATAATCCGTGGGCGTTGGAGACGGGAATATCCGTCAACATCTGCCGAGGACCAAAGTTCGGCACGCTGAACAACATCTGGCCGAAGATCAGACACTGGCGCTAGCCTGAGGTTCGTCCTTCCCTTGCCGCACCTTCCTCGCGGGTTGTAGCATCAGTTGTTTGGGCATTCATCAAGGAGACATCATGGCAACCGATACTTTGACCAGTCCGACTACGCTCAACTACGGCAAGACCAAGGTTTTTAAGAATTTCATTGACGGCGAGTGGGTTGAGGCCTCGACGGGTGAGACGTTTGAAAACCGCAATCCCGCCGACACCCGCGACCTGATCGGCATCTTCCAGAAATCCGCGAAGGCCGACGTGGATGCAGCCGTCGCCGCCGCCAAGCGCGCCTTCACCAAGTGGCGACTCGTGCCCGCGCCGCGCCGCGCCGAGATCGTTTTCCGCGCCGCCGAGATTCTGATTGAACGCAAAGAGGACTATGCCCGGGAAATGACCCGAGAAATGGGCAAGGTTCTGGCGGAGACGCGCGGCGACGTGCAGGAAGCCATTGACGCCGCCTATTACAACGCGGGCGAAGGTCGCCGCCTGTTTGGTCCCACCGTACCGTCGGAAATGCCCAACAAGTTCGCCATGGCCGTGCGGCAGCCCATCGGCGTATGCGGCATGATCACGCCATGGAATTTCCCGATGGCGATTTCTTCCTGGAAGCTTCTGCCGGCGATCGTGTGCGGCAACACGTGCGTCATTAAGCCTGCGCAGGACACGCCGCTCTCCACGTTCAACCTAGTTCGCGCTCTTACCGACGCCGGCCTGCCCAAGGGCGTCATCAATATTGTGAGCGGATTTGGCGCGGACGTAGGCACGCCGCTGGCCGAGCATGCTGACGTGCGCGCGGTCTCGCTGACCGGATCGTCCGCGGTCGGCCGCATTATTGGGGGCATCGCTGCCAAGAGTTTCAAGCATTGCTCGCTCGAACTCGGCGGCAAGAATCCCATGATCGTTCTCGACGACGCCAACCTCGACCTCGCTATCGAAGGCGGGCTCTGGGGAGCTTTCGGAACCACCGGCCAGCGCTGCACGGCGACCAGCCGCATGATCGCGCAAAAGGGCGTGTATCGGGAATTCGTCGATCGCCTGGTGGAGCGCGCAAAGAAACTGAAAGTGGGCAACGGGCTGGACGAAACCGTGCAGATGGGTCCTGCCGTCAACGAGAAGCAGCTTCAGACCGATCTCAGTTATGTAGAGATCGGCAAGAACGAAGGCGCGAAGCTGGTCTGCGGCGGCAACCGCCTCGACCAGGGGGATTATCAGTACGGCGGGTTCATGGAGCCGACCGTTTTCACCGATGTCGATCCCAAGATGCGGATCGCGCAGGAAGAAATCTTTGGCCCCGTGGTTTCGATCATCCCTTGCGAAAATCTCGAAGATGCCATTGAAATCGCCAACGGCATCGAGTACGGCCTGTCGTCCGCGCTCTACACCAAGGACGTCAACAAGGCATTCTCGGCGATTCGCGATCTGTACGCTGGCATCACCTACATCAACGCTCCCACGATCGGCGCCGAAGTGCATCTGCCCTTCGGCGGTACCAAAGCCACGGGCAATGGTCATCGCGAGGGCGGCATCGGCGCCATCGATTTCTACACGGAGTGGAAGGCGGTTTACGTGGATTATTCGGACAAGTTGCAGAAGGCGCAGATTGATCGCGAGGACTGAACTCCGCCCTCTGTTTTCGGGATCCCGGCCGTTAGAATCTGTTCTGGCGGCCTTTCTTCGCCGAACCTTAATCGCCGCCATGGGCGCCCGGGGCTCGTGCTTCCGACGGGTACGTTGGTAATCTTGCCCGCCCGCTACGTGCAACCTAACCTTAGCCCCTGAGGCTTTCCTCCCGGTCTCAACTCTCAACCTCGGGGTCGGTCTTGTGACAAATCGTATTCTTCGCCTCAATCCGAGCCGGAGCGGCGTCAGCGGCAGGCCCTTGCTTGCTTCCCTGGCTTTGCTGCTCGGTCTGGTGGCCGGTTGCACTCCGCACGTTTCGGCTCAGGACACGGCCAAGACACACCGCAAGGTCCTGGTGATGACCGAACCCGACTATCCCTACGTCCTCAGGAATGGGCACTTTGAAGGACAGGTTCGCCTGGCGGCGACGGTGCTTCCGAACGGGACGGTGGCAAAGGTCGAGTGCAAGGGCGGCAATCCCATGCTGGCCCAGTATGCCTCGCAGGCTGTGATGCATTGGAAATACGCCCCCGGCCCGGCCCCAACCGTCGAGGAAGCGGTGTTCGTGTTCAATCCTAATAAGTAAGTCTTCCCGCCTCAATTCCGGCCCGACCCGGGCTGGCCGCAGATTTCTGTCCTCCATCGCGTGCTATGCATTTAGAATTTCTGGTTAGCTGCGGCCCGGAACCTCCGCCGCAGCGAGGCATTCCATGACCTCCATCAGCCAAGCGCACGAGATTGCTGCTGCCGCCCGCCTCGAACATGTACGCTATGCCATCCGTGACCTGGCATGCGTCGCCGACGAGGTCGTGAAGCAGGGACACAAAGTCCTCCCGCTCAACGTCGGCGATCCGCTCAATTTCGACTTTCAGACACCGCCGCACATCATCGAGGCGGTCTACAAGGCTATGCGCGACGGCAAGAATGGATACGCGCCGTCGCCGGGCGTTCCGGAAGCCATCGAGGCCATTCGCGGCGAGGCCGTGCGCAAAGGGATTACGACGGTGCAGGATGTTTTCGTCACGGCCGGCGTGAGCGAAACCGTCGATCTCTGCCTCTCTGCTCTGGTCAATCCCGGCGAAAACGTTCTTACTCCAAGCCCCGACTATCCGCTCTACTCCGCGGTGCTGTGCAAGCTGGGCATCGGACTCAACGCTTACGACCTGAATGAAGACGACGCGTGGCAACCCGAGCTGGCCGACATCGAGCGCAAGCTCACACCGCGCACCCGCGGCATCGTACTGATTAACCCCAACAACCCTACGGGCTCGCTGTGCACGCGGCAGATGCTGGAGCAGGTCGCGGAACTCGCGCGCCGCCACGATCTGATCGTGTTCTCGGACGAAATCTACGACAAATTAATTCTCGACGGCACCCCGCACATTGCCTTCGCCTCGGTCGCGCCCGATGTGCCTTGCGTGACCTTCGGTGGAATGTCGAAGAATTACCTCGTCCCGGGATGGCGCATCGGATGGGGCATCGTCTCCGGTGAACCCGCCGCAGTGAAGGCTTATACGGAGGGCGTGCATCGCCTATTACGAGCGCGTCTCTGCGCCAACCATCCCGAGCAGTACGCGATCAAGCCTGCGCTGGAAGGCCCGCAGGATCATCTCCTCGAAGTTCAGCGTAAACTGCGCGCCCGCCGCGATCTCACGCAGACATGGTGCGAGACGACGCCGCGCGTGAGTTGTGTTGCCCCACGCGGCGCGTTCTACGCTTACCCGCGCATCGACATCCCGGAGAGCGACGAAATCTTCGTGAAGGAACTCATCCGTCAGAAACACGTCATGGTCGTGCATGGCTCCGGCTTCGGGCAGAAACCGGGCACGCAGCATTTCCGCATCGTGTTCCTGCCGGATGAAAAGACGCTAACCGAAGCCTACGCGGGGATTGCAGATTTCATCCGCGAGCGCTACGGGAAGCAGTAGCTTTAGAAAACTCCCGGCAGCACCGCGGGCACCCGCCTGGCATAGTCCTCGAACGCTTGGCCAAAGGCTGCCCGCAGCAACTTCTCTTCGCTGCGTACGCGGATTACCATGCCCATGCCAAAAACAACAACTGCCACGATCGTCGCGGTCCAGTGTTCCATGGCCAATCCCGTGGCGATCAGCATGCCGAGCATGGCGGTATAAATCGGATTCCGAACATGGGCGTACGGGCCCACAATAATCAACTCATGGCCTTCGACGAGGCGAGCGGGCAGGGTCCACTGTTTCCCGAGCGTGCGGATCGCGGATTCACTCAACCATGAGGATCCGGCCGCGAGGGCCACGGTAAACACGGAAAACAGCGCTCCGGTGATTCCTGACAGTGCCGCAACCGGTGGCAGGAATGGCTGCCCCGGAGGTTGAAACCACACCAGGAAGTATCCGCACATCTGCAGAACGATGCCGAGCGTAGCCACCCTGTCCCGTTTCGCCTCAGGCGCTTTCGGAGGCCGCTTGCGAAACAGCAGGACTCCGACCTGAACGAGCCAGCAGAGGATCACCCCAAGCAGAGTAGCGAGCGCGAGCGGAGTTGGACCGGACATGCCTGCCAAACCTCGGATGTGAAAATAATCTACCAGTTCTTGCGGCCGCTTGGACTTTGCCCGCGAATCTGTTTAAATCGTGAGGAAAGGCAACTCTCGGCGGCGTGCCGGTGTTTGTACAACCGTGGTCGACATTCATTCTCACATCCTGCCCGAAGTAGACGACGGCCCGAAATCCTGGGACGTGTCGGTCGCCATGTGCCGGGTGGCGGCCGCCGACGGCATTACGAACATGGTGGCCACGCCCCACGCCAACGACCGCTATCACTACGACCGCGAATATCTGAAAGGGCTCGTCGCCCATATGCAGCAGCTCATCGGCGACTCGCCGAAAATCCTTCTGGGCTGCGATTTTCATCTCTCTTACGACAACATCCAGGACGCGCTGGCCAATCCCACCCGTTATGTCATCGAAGGTACGCGCTACCTTCTGGTTGAGTTCAGCAACTACAGCATCCCGCAGCAGACTACGGATTCCTTTCTGGCGCTGGGAAACTGTGGAATCACGCCCATCATCACCCATCCCGAGCGCAATCCGATCTTGCGCGAAAGCCCGCAGCGAGTGCTGGAGTGGGCCGAGCAGGGCTGCGTGGTTCAGATGACGGGCTCGGCACTAACGGGATTCTGGGGAGAACGCACGCAGCGCGCGGCACTGTGGCTGCTCGAACATCAGGCCGTCCACGTGCTCGCCACCGATGCACACGATCTGGAAAAACGGGTCGCGATTCTTTCGACCGCGCGCGATGCCGCTGCCGAAATCTGCGGAAATGACATCGCGGAGGCCATGGTGGAAGCGAATCCCCGCGCCATCATCACCAACCAACAGACCTTGCCCTACTTCCCGCAGCCGGTGATGACGAGCTACAAGAAGAACTAGCTCTTAGCCTTCAGCATTCAGCCCTTAGACAGTGGAGACGGGTCCCCAAACCTAGCAACCAAGGGGCGCCGACGCGGCCTAAAATCATCCGTTTTCAGGATGTGTTGGTCTTAGCTGAGTGCTGAGTGCTGAGGGCTGAATGGCTGAATGGCTGAACGCTGCGTAATCACTGCGGGTGGGAGGAAGGACCCTGGTCGGAAGGCGGAGCGGGCGCAGGACCCGCCGTAGGCGGCGTACTGTGCGACGTCGTGGGCATCGGTTGCGCTCGTGGCGCATCCGCAACGGTGGTCATGGCGCTCTCTGGATTCAGCAGATGGTCCTTGCTTGGGCCCAGACCCAGTTTGATCAGAGCCCGCGAGTCGGGCACCGTCTTGCTCTGCCACCCGTGATCGGCCTGGTAGCGGCGCATGGCCTCTTCACTGGCCTGATTCCACGTGCCGGTGGCTTCTCCGCTCATGTAGTGCTCGCGGATCAGCGCCTCTTGAATTGCTTGCGCTCTCTCCGAGTCGATTTTCTGCTGGCCGCGCGCGCGCGCTGAGTGCTTTCGCGAGGAATGTTTTCCCGTCGACGCGGTGTGCGTCTTGCTCGTGGATCTCGTCGAAGTGGATTTCGTCGCGCCCGCCGACGAAGAGGACGACGAGGAAGATGCGGTAGATTTCGCGGTGCTCTTGTGATGCTTCTTAGGGGAAGTGGTCGTGGTCGTGGCCGTTGTGGTCGCCGGCTTCTCCGCTGTAGCATCACCGGACGAACTTTGGCCAGCGTTGGCAGCAACGGCGCACGCGCACATCGCCAGTGCACCTGCTGCGATGCATCCTGCCCTGCGGATTTGAATCCGACTTCTCAACCCGAAACTTCACCTCCAAATAAAAAATCCAACGGGGCGCTGGCATTGTCATCATCCACCATGGGACGGGACAGCGCCAGTGCCCGTTGGGCTGAGTTCAGTTACGGAAGTGTACCGGCCAGGAAGATCGTTCCGTCCTGCTTCGACGAACCCCGCGACCGTACCAGGAACACAACATCCTGGCCGCTCTTCAGGCTCGACTCGATCTTCGCGAAATCTTCCTCGCTGTTTACAGGCTGCTTATTCACTTCCAGAATGATGTCGCCCCGTCCCAGGTTTACGTCTTCCGCGAAGGAACGGGGCTTTACGTCCTGCACGATCACGCCTTTTCCGGCAGGCATGTCGAGGCGGTCGGCCATTTCCGGCGTCACCTTGCGAACCGTCACACCGAATTTGCTCTGCTTGGGAGCGCTCTCGTCGTCATTCTCCTGATCGTCGCCGAGCCTCGCGGCAAACAGCTTGGCGCGCTCAGCAATGGTCACTGACGTTTCCTGCGATTTTCCGTTGCGCAGGAATGTCAGATTCGCCTTGGATCCCGGCTTGCGCGAGGCAATGTCGGCCACCAGCTCGGCGCCCTTGGTCACCTTCTTGCCGTCTACGCTGGTGATGGTGTCGCCGACTTTCAATCCCGCCGTGTCGGCCGGACTGCCTGGCACGACGCTGGAGACGGTGACGCCCGTTCCCGAACCATACACGCGGGCAATCGCCGGATTCTCCACGGCGTCGAACATGATGCCAATGGAGCCGCGCGAAACCTTATGCTCCGGCCCGGTTAGCTGGTTGTAAACATCGACCACGGTCTTCGAGGGCAGCGCAAAACCCACACCCGCGTAGGCGTTGGTCTCGCTCAGAATCGCCGTATTGATGCCGATCACTTCCCCGTTCATATTGACCAGCGGTCCGCCGGAGTTACCGGGATTGATCGCGGCGTCGGTTTGAATGAAAGTCTGGAACTGGCGGCCGGGCACGATGTCGCGTCCCTTGGCCGAAACGATTCCCGCAGTCACAGTCTCGGACAATCCGAACGGGCTACCCACGGCAAGCACCCAGTCTCCTACCTGCATGCTGTCGGAATTACCCATTTTCGCGGCCGGCAGCGCGCGGTCCATATCGACCTTGATCACGGCAAGATCCGTTTCCTGATCGGTGCCGATGACCTTGGCGTCGTGCTGCACGCCTGGCGGATCATCTTCGAACCGGACGCGAATCCGGTCCGCCTTCTCGACCACGTGCCGGTTGGTGACAATGTACCCCTTCGGATCGACGATCACGCCTGAGCCCAGTGAACGCTCACGGATCGATCCATCTCCCTGGCCGCCCGGCCCCGCCTGGCCGCCGGGCCCACCGAAGAAGTGGTTGAAGAAGTCGTCCATGCCGCCGCTGTCGCCACCGTCTTCGTCGTCTTGTCCGCCACGGCGCTTGTGAACGTTCTTAATGGTCGATTCCGTATTGATATTGACCACGCTCGGTTCCAACTGCTTCGCGATCTGGGAAAAAGTGTTCGACATCTGCTGCGGCGAGGGCAAGGTGAGCGGCGTCGCATCGCTCTTTTGTCCTTCTTTCCCTTTGACTCCGTAGGAAATCACCGTCCCGATCAGAATGCCGACCGAAAGCGTTGCCAGAATACTCAGCGTGTAGGCCCAGCGATGAGCCTTCATGCGCATCCACATTGCGCCCGAATCCATAGGTCTACTTCCCTCCAAAACTCACAAACCCTTATAGTATACCCATTTACGTATGGGTACTGTTCGTTGTGACAGTACCGACGATCCCGCCATCGAGAGTTCTGTTATTAGACGCACAAACTCCCCAAACCGTTTTATGCGCACTGGATTTGGGTAAGATACTGTCGGCGAAAGTCTTAGCAAGAGGACTCGATTGCCGATCAGCGGGGCGGGTGGGATCTACTTTGCTTCGAACACAGTCTTGCCGCCCACCACCGTGCGCAGCACCTTGGTTCCCAGCAACTTTTCTGGTGAGGATGCCGTGGGATCCCGATCCAGAACGACAAAGTCCGCCAGCATCCCCGGCACCAGCTTGCCCTTTTCTTTCTCCTCAAACTGGGCGAAGGCCGGGCCCACGGTGTAGGCGGAGATCGCCTGATCAATGGTGAGCCGCTGCTCGGGGAAATATTCCTGCTTGCCGTTCTCACTTTTGCGCGTAACGGCTGCGTAAAGCCCGCGGAACGGATTGACCGGTTCCACGGGATAATCCGTACCAAAGGCCAGCGTCACGCCTTTGTTCAGAAAGGCGAGCCACGCGTAGGAAGTAGCCGCCCGCTTCGGCCCGAGCCGGTCCTGGGCCCAGCGCATGTCGGTCAGCAAATGACTGGGCTGCATCGAAGCAATGACTTTCAGAGCCTTGCACTGGGCGATCTGCGCCGGGGTCGTCAGCTGCGCGTGTTCGATTCGCAGGCGGTAATCGTCGCCACCGTTGGGCGCTCTTACGTGCGCCTCGCGCGCCGCCTTCTCGGCTCCCGCAAAGGCATCGAGCGCCATCTGTATGCCCTTGTCGCCAATCGCATGAAATCCAATCTGGAAGCCGGCTTGCACGCGCTCGGTCGTCATGTCATTCAACTTGGCCGCATCGTATCGCGGCAAGCCGGAGTTCTTGGGATCATCGGCATACGGCTCCAACAGCGCCGCCGTGTGCGATCCCAGAGAGCCGTCCATGAACCCTTTCAGCATGCCGGTGTGCAGCATCAGGTCTGACTGCGGATGTGAGTTGCGCTTCTTGTCCAACTCCTCGACGGGATCGTCAAAGGGCAGCCATTCCGTGATGCGTGCGGTGAGCTTGCCTTCTTTTTCCAGCTCTTCGTAGATTTGAAAATTCTCCCAGACCGGGGAATAATCCTGCGCCGAAGTTACGCCATGCTCGGCCAGGTCGGCGAGAGCAAATTCAAGGGCTTCCCGGCGGAGCCGGTGGGTCGGCTTGGGAATCGCTCCCAGAACCGCTGCCTGCGCGGTTTCCCGCAGAATTCCTGTGGGCTCGCCATTCTGGTTACGATCGATCTGGCCGCCCTGGGGATTGCGACTGGCCAGCGTAACGCTGCCCAACTGCAAAGCGCGCGTATTGGCCACGGCAATGTGCCCGTCGATTCGCACCAGAAATACGGGAAGCCCACCCGACACTTCGTCGAGATCCCAGCGTGTGGGCATCACTTTCACGGGCCAAAGCGTTTCGTCCCAGCCTGATCCCAAAATCCAATCGCCAGCCTTCGACTCTCCGACTTTCTTCGCGACTTGCGCGCGGAGGTCATCGAGAGATTTCACGCCCGTCAAATCCACACTCAGCTTGGTCATCCCAGCGTCGTCAAGATGCAAGTGAGCATCGTTGAATCCGGGCATGACGAAATGTCCGTCGAGGTCGATCACTTGCGTCTGCGGCCCTTTCAACTTCTGAATCTCAACGGCCTTGCCCACTGCCTGGATGCGATCGCCGCGCACCGCAATTGCTTCCTCACGCAGAATGGAACTAAAGGGAGTGTTGGCGGGCACGGCGGTATAAACGTTGGCGTGGGTGAAGATGATGTCGGCCTTCGGCTTGGCCTCCGCAGCGGCCGGAGCGGCTTCCTGGCCGGAAGTCTGCGTCGCACCGAGAACGGAACACAGCATCGCACACCCCAGACTCGCTCTAAATCTCAGACTCATTCCCCACCCCCGCCAGCGCCAGCATCGTCAGCAAAATCCGCTTCAATCCCAACTCGCGCCCGTTGGAATCGAACCATTCCTGCAAAGTGTGAGCCCCGCCGCCCGACCCGCCACCGCCGATAGCGACCGCTTCCTGCCCCAGCGACAACGGAATATTCGCATCGGTCGATGCCCGCTGCACCTGTGCCGCGTTGGCCAGTTGCGAATCGACTGCGCGCACGACCTGCAAAATCCGCGCCCCCACCCGCAACTCGCCCGCGGGACGGTTCCCGATCACCACTACTTCGCAACTCACTCCGGCCGGCCGCTTCTGCGCGGACGAGCGCATCTCGGCAGCCATGGTTTCATCTTCCACTGCGCGGTTCAGGGCCAGGCGCAGCGACTGCTCCAACCGCTCCATCTCCGTCATCGAGGTGGAGCGAATGTCGACCTTCATACTGGCCGACTCGGGAATCGAATTCACCGAAGTCCCGCCGCGAATCACGCCAATGTTGAATGTGGTCTTTGGCGTCGTCGGAACTGGCGTCGCGGTGAACGTTTCGATCGCCTTGGCCAGAATCACAATTGGATTGGGCGCGCCAAAATCGCTCCACGAATGCCCGCCCGGCCCGCGCACGATGACTTCAAAGCGCCGGCTGCCCAAGGCTTCGGCCACAATCGTGTCGGCGCCCGCGCCGTCGAGCACCAAGCTGTAGGCAATTGAATCTTTCCAGCGCGGCGTGGAAAAAATATGCCGCATGCCGCGCAAGTCGCCTTCGCCCTCTTCGCCGACGTTGCCGATAAACACAAACGGCAGGGCATGCCGGACGCGAACCGCCCGTAACAGAGATGCAATCCCGAGCAGCGCCGCCACGCCCGCACCGTTGTCGGAGACTCCCGGCCCGTAGATGCGGCTTCCCTGCTGCCGGATATTCAGCGGTGTGTTGGCGGGAAACACCGTATCAATGTGCGCGCTCAGCGCCACGTACCGCCGGCCAAACCCGGGATGCGTGCCGAACACGTTGCCCACATCATCGATGCGAACATCATCCAACCCGACTTCGCGAAAGCGCTCCGCCAGCCAGGCCGCGCGCGCCGACTCACCAAACGGAGGCGCCGGAATCCGCGCCATCTCCATTTGCCAATGCGCCAGTTGCGCTTCCTGGGTGCGAAACCAGTTGAAGGCCGAACGCACCTCTGGAGACGCGGCCAGGCGCGCCACCTCCTGCTGCACCGAGGGCGCAGGCGCAAGGTCCGGCAAGTCCGGGCGCGGGGGATTCGGGCTCATGGCAAGTATTGCGTAAGTTTACAACGCGAGGGACCGGATTAGGATTGGCTAATGGGGAACGGCGCATTACGGGAGGGTGGTAATAGGTGTGTCGAAGAGCCGTCACTTTTGGGCACGTTTCTGGGCGTTTCTCTCGGCCCTGTCATCCTGAGCGTAGCAACCGCTTCGCGAGTGCGAAGTGGTTGCGAAGTCGACGACCCCATGCAATTTGGCGGTGCCCGCCGCCGGGCAGGAGATCCTCTCTCCCCCACAACTATCATCCTAGCGCAGCCACTGCTTCACAAATGCGAGGCAGTGCTGCTGGAGACCTCACCTGGAGTTCCCCGATGACTATACCGCAACGCTCGAAACTCCCTGACGAGCCGCGCGTGGCGCCCAAGCACAGGGGGACCTTCGACTTCGTGGCGTCTTCGCATTCGCGAAGAAGCCACTGCGCTCAGGATGACAGATAGATCTACGCAACCGAACTCCCTCCAGAACTCGTGGCTGGCTCCACTGCTCCCCAAGCTTTACGCGAGCAGCTTGTCGACCTCGGAAACGGCTGCGGACAGTCTTTCCTCCCCGGTACCAGAAATCTTGACCCAGGGTCGCAAGCCGAAGGATGCATCTCACGCAGCCACTGCGCTCGCAGTTGTCGCGGAATCGTTTGCTCGGGCCGGACGCATATCAACACGTCAAGGTGGTCTACCTGAACCAGCGCCGCATCAATGAGGAATTTATGCGCGCGATGAGGTGGATAGAATTTGCCAATCACCAATCCGCAAGTCACAGCGCAGGAGCCTCCTGCGGAGCATGCTCTGCTGTCAATGCAAGAGATTTCCGCCAGCCCGCGTATCCGGCGATGCTCATCGCAAAGAACAGAAGATAGAGCAGGCCCGTCAGGTAGAGCGACTTGTAACAGTACAACGCGATGTAAATCACATCGGCCGTCATCCACACCCACCAGTTTTCCAGCAACTTCCGGCTGAGCATGAATTGCGCGGTCAAGCTGAGCGCAGTCGTGACGCCATCTCCGAAGGGCACGACACTGTCGGTGAAGCGGTGCAGAACTGCAGTGAGTAGCGCCGTAGCTGCGACCGTTACCAGCGCTAGAGCAATTCCGGCAGGCGGGGTGGTTTTGCTGATGGGCAATTCAGCGTGACCCAGTTCCACCAGCCAAAAATCGAGATGACGATGTAGACAATCCGCAGGATTGCATCGGTGTAGAGTTTCGCCTTCCAGAAAAGAATCAGGAAAAAATGTTGTTGGCGATGCCGACGGGCCAGTTCCATGCGCTTTCCCGGACCGCCAGCAGAACCGAGGCGCGCCCGTAACAAATCCCAGGATTTCTGTCCAGGTCATTTCGGAATGCTACACGATGGGCTCCGAACTTCCTGCCTGGCGCGCGACCGCGGCGACCAGTTTCTTCGTTGCCAGCACTTCGATCCCGTGCCGCCGCCCGCCGCGCAGGATTGGGCCCGCGATCGCATCCAGTTCCGGGGCGTTGCCGCGCTCGACGTCTTTCTGCATGGAGCTGCGCAGGTTCGCGGGCATCTTCATCATCGCCGCGAGGACTGACTCGCCATCAACCTTCGCGCCCTCTGCCACGGCAACCGCGCAGGCTTCCCGCACGCAAGACTCCAGTTGCCACTTCCAATCTGGATCGGCGATGACCGCGCCCGTCGTGCCATCTGCCGCAGTCGTCGTCAGTGCAAAGGGGCGCGGAGAATCGCATGTCTTAAGGGAGCCATGCGTCACTTTTTCTGGGCCGCTGTGGGCACGCACTCCAGAATCTCCGTTTCACTCAGCGTGTGGTCGCTCTGCTTGGCACGCTGGTAGATGCGATCCACGATCCCATCGCTTACCGGAATGCCGTGCCGCTCCAGCCACCACAGCACATTCGACTTGCCGCTCATCGGACCGATGTCGATGATCTGCTCCAGCCCAAACACGTGTGAGGGCACTCCCGAATACACCGTATTCGCCAGCACGACGTCGTCTTTGTGATAGGCCTTGATGATCGCAGACGCGTGCACACCGGTCGCGGTACGGAACGCATCGTCACCAACCACCGGATAATTCGCCGGAATCGGCACGCCCGTCGCACGCGACACTGCCTGGCAGTATTGCTTCAGCTTGGTCAGATCCTGCTGGTCCCAGGGCGCAATGCACATCAGTTTCAGATTCACCAGCATCTGGTCGATCTGCGTATTGCCGACTCGCTCACCCAGGCCAAGGGCGCACCCGTGCACGCAATTTGCCCCAGCGATGATCGCCGCCATCGAGTTCGCAATGGCGAGGCCGCGATCGCTATGCCCATGCCAGTCCACGCGAATATTCTCGCCGGAGGGCTTGACGCATTCCGCCATCACAAACCGCACCAGGGCCAGCGCACCCATCGGCGTGGCGTGCCCAGCCGTATCGCAGATGCAAATCGCCCGGGCGCCGCAGTTGATCGCCGTCGTATACAACCGCTTCACCGTCTCCGGATCGCAACGGCTCGTGTCTTCGGTGACGTACATCACGTCAAGCCCGAGCGAAACCGCGTACTTGACGGCCTTCTCGGTCGTTTGCAGAAGGAAATCGCCGGTCCATCCTTCGGTGAATCTGCGAATCGGACTCGAACCAATGAAGGTCGCAGCCTCGATGCGCAGGCCCGTCTTCTGCACGATCTCGGCAACTGGACGAATGTCATTCTCATGCGTCCGGGCCGCGCAGTTGGCGCGAATCTTCATCTTGTGCGCAGCGATCTCGCGGGCCAACGCAGTCACGGCTTCCACCGCGCGCGGCCCGGCTCCCGGAAGCCCCAGAGCCAGCGAGTGGATGCCCAGTGCCTCCATCAGATGAAGGATCTCGATCTTTTCCGCGATCGAAGGATCGCGCACCGAAGGCGACTGCAGCCCATCGCGCAAGGTCTCGTCGTTGATCAGCACCGGCCCCGGCGGCTTCAGCCCCGGCGGATGGTTCTGGTTCCAGTCGTAGATGAGATCGGGAGTGTTCATTGGAAACCCGGCTTCTAGCGAAGCCCTGTAGGGACAGCCGCCTTCGGCTGTCCGGCCGAGCGTAAATCGCCTCGTTCTTTTGGATACCCAGAAGCAAATCGGCCTGTGGGCTCTTTAGCTAGCAGCCAGAAGCTAGTAGCTAGAAGCTTCACTTTTCTTTCGGCGGCAGCGTCAACCCAAACACCGAGATCATCCCCTGCCCCGCGACGTTGATCTTGGTCTCTCCCGGGGTCGGCAGATACAGCGCCTTGCAGTTTTCGCAGCGATACACTTCCGCCTTCGGTCCCCAGGCCTTCTCCACGTCGCCACACTCGCGCTCCACCACGTCGGTCATGTAGAACCAGAGCTTCAAGTGCCCGCCGCAGAATTTTCCCTTCTCGTTTTTCTCGTTGCAGGCCCGCTGCCCGGCCTTCTTGACCCTCACCTTATGGTTGGGAAGCTGCGGAATATTCTGGGAGTTGGAAGTGGTCACTTCGCCAGTCGCCAAGAACGTACCCCTCGTTCGAGCGGCCCAAACGCCGCCGGATTCGGCCTTACGCGGTCATTGTAACCGAAACGCGCCGGGCGAAGCAGGTGCGAATCTGAACCACTAAGGACACGAACGTACGCGAAGGACTTCGTGTCCTGCGTGGCTGAGATCTGGAAAGACATCGTCTCTGCTAGTCTGTCATTTCAGTCATCCAACTCGTGCGCCGGACGGGCGTCCGCTCCGGACACTCATAATTTCCAAGGAACGTATGATCACGATCGTCTCAGGATTGCCTCGCTCGGGCACGTCTCTCATGATGCAGATGCTGGTCGCCGGAGGAATGAGCGCGCTCTCTGATGGCGAACGCCAAGCCGACACCGACAACCCGCGCGGCTATCTCGAATGGGAGAGGATCAAGCAACTGCCGAACGATCCCACGTGCATCGCTGAAGGTGAAGGCAAGGTCGTCAAAGTGATCTCGCGGCTCTTGCTTTCGCTTCCCGCCGGCCACGAATACCGCATCATCTTTATGCAGCGGCCGCTGCCGGAAGTGCTCGCGTCCCAAGATCAAATGTTGCGGCGGCGCGGAACGTACAAGGAAGGCGCAAATCCCGCCGCAATTTCCGCTGCGTTCGAGAAGCACCTGCGCGAGGTCTATGCGTGGATGGATGGCAAGCCCTACGTCAAAGCTCTCCGCGTTCCATACCACGACGTGCTGAGCAGACCGAAAGACATCGGCCAGCAACTCGCTCAGTTCCTGGGAATCCCGCTGGATGTGGACGCGATGGTACAACCGGTGGATGCGTCCCTGTATCGCAATCGCTCCAAGTGATGCCCCGACGTGGCGGACTCAGAACTCGCGCTTCGGCTTGGCTTGGTCGGTGCCCACTCGCCCTGTTTCGATCTCCGCCACGTAATAGCTCTCGCCTTTGACTGGCGCCTGCGCGAGGCGCCGAAGAATCGCAATCTGGCCGACGTGGGTCAAGGCATCTGCGACCGGCCCTTGAAACACCTTCTCGATCGGAGCGTGCACGGCTTCGCTGGAAGCCAGGTAGTCATCGAACTTCTTGAGCGCCGCGAAGAATCGCTCGACTTCCTGCTCCCACGGCAAAGGCTTCGAATCATGCCATTTCTACTGGCCCAGCGCAATCGACAGCGCCCAGTCAAACAAATCCCCGACATGCGCCAGAATCTGACCGGGCGTGCGCACTCCTTCGCCTGCTTGGAACTCGGCGAAACCGGCGGGCGCGTTGCGCACGGCTTTGCCGCCTCGATATGCGACCGTGGCCAGGGTGTGGCGCAACAGTTCGCGCTTGGGATCAGAACCTGAAACAGTCGGGATAGGATCGTTCATGGCGATCAGATTACACTGGTCCACGGGAGACGAAAAGCATGGCGAAGAAAGTCGAACCGGCAGCTGCCCGACGCGCTTCTGCCCAGACGGGTTCTGGCACCCCCGCAGGCGTGAGCCGGGAAAACGCCGAGCACTATCGTTGGGGAGTGGATTGTGACGCCTGGTATCTGGTCAACGATGAACAACTCAGCGTGATCGAGGAGTTCATGCCTCCGGGCGCAGCCGAGATTCGTCACCACCACCAGAAAGCGCAGCAGTTTTTCTACATCCTCTCGGGCGAAGTCCTGCTGGAAGTGGAAGGTCAAACCACGCTGCTGGCTGCTGGAAGCGGCATCCGCGTGCTGCCGGGAAAGTGCCATCAGATCCGCAATCCATCGTCCGGTCCAGTCCGGTTCCTTGTAGTCTCGCACCCGCGCAGCCACGGCGACCGGTTTAACGAGTAACATCATGTGGGGACGGCCGCCTCGGCCGTCCGGCCAGGGCGAAGCCCGGCCGAGCGGTTACAACTGCTTCCGCCGGACAACCCCCGCCGCGCGCAGCGCTCCGCGGATCCGCGTTCCCATCCCCCGCGCGAACTGCATATCGAGAAAACCTTCCATCTGCCGCCGGAAGCTCTCGCCGTAGCCGTGCCACCAGACTTTCTTCATCCCCGGCATGCGATCCATATCCAGATACTTCACCCGCACCATTTCATCCAGCCCGAAACGTCCGTGAGTGCGGCCCACGCCGCTGGCCTTGACTCCGCCATGCGGAGCCTCGCTGATGCCGAAGCATGAGATCACATCATTCACCATGACAGTACCCGCGTGGATGCGCCGGGCCAGCCGCTCGCCGCGCTTCGGGTCGCGCGTCCACACGCTGGCCGCCAACCCGTATTCGGAGTCGTTGGCCAACCGCACGGCTTCGTCGTCGTCCGCGCAAGCCATCACCGGCAGCACCGGACCAAACGTTTCTTCCCGCATGATGCGCATGTCTTGCGCCACATCCGCGAGCACTGTGGGTGCGTAGAAGTTCACTCCCAGTTCCGGCAGCCTTGTCCCACCCGCCAGAACCCGCGCTCCCCGCGCCTTCGCATCTTCCACGTGCGATTCCACAATCCGCACCTGCCGATCCTGGATCATCGGACCGACGTCGGTGTGCGCATCCATTCCATTGCCGACGCGCAACTGCTTCGTCTTGTCCGCGCACGCCTTGGCAAACGATTCGTACAAACTGCGATGCACGTAGCAGCGCTCGACCGACAAGCAGGCCTGCCCGGCGTTGACGAACGCTCCCCACACCGCCGCGCTCGAAGCCACATCCAGGTCGGCATCGTCAAGCACGAGCATCGGATCTTTGCCACCCAACTCGAGCACCACAGGAAGCAATCGCTCTGCCGCGGCGGCAGCGATCCGCTTTCCGGTCGCAACGCTGCCGGTGAACACAAGTTTGTCGATCGGCGACCGCAACAGCGCCGCTCCGGCCGGCCCCTCGCCGACGATTACTTGAAAAACGTCCTCGGGCACACCCGCGGCGTGGAGCAACGAAGCCAGTTCCAGCGCGACCAGAGGCGTCAACTCTGAGGGCTTGAGCACCACGGCATTGCCCGCAACCAGCGCGGCCAGCGTTTCCGTCGCCGGAATCGAAAATGGATAATTCCAGGGTGAGATGATCCCGATTACGCCATGCGGTTCGCGCACCAGCCATCCACTCTTCAGCTTGGTGACGAGATTTCCGTGCGGCACAGGTTCATCGCGCAGCAGTCCCCAAGCGTTGTCGATCAGAAAGCGCGCCGCATCCAGTACCACCAGAACTTCGGTGACCAGCGCCTCAACCAGCGGCTTACCGACCTCGCGTGTGATTGCCGCAGCAACCTCTGACTTCCTCAAATAGAGTTTCCGCTGAAACTCGCGCATCACGGCAATCCGTCGCCGAAGTCCCAACGCAGCCCATGCCGCCTGCGCCGCCCGCGCCCGCGCCACCACAGCCTCGACTGCACCTTCGCCCGCGCACTCCAGCTCGCGAAGAACTTCTCCCGTCGCCGGATTCACCGACGCAATCTTCCGCGCTGCGATTTGAAGATCAGTGGCCATAACGAAATCTTAGTCCGTAGAGGCGTAGCTTGCTACGTCTCTCCTTCCCCGTGCTCAAATCTCGCCTGTCACTTCAATGCATCCCAGGATATTTCCCCAGATAGATCAGCACAAAATCCAGCGTATCGCCCACGGCATGCGCGATCACGGGAACGGCAAGATTCCGTCCACAAGCGAGATACAGCGCCCCGAGCAGCACCCCGTTCCACACATTCTCAATCATGCCGGTCGCCCCCTGGTCGAGGTGGCCACATCCGAAAACGACGCTGACGACGATCAAGCTCACCACCCATGCCGCTTTCGTGTCTCGGAACACTCCAGCCACGCGATTCATCAGGTAGGCGCGATAGTCGATCTCCTCGCCCAACGCCCCCAGCCCCCAGAGCAAAACGACCCAGAACAGGAACACTCTTAGATTCCCAGCCATGTCCGCGAAGTCAGAGAGGTCCGGCATCTTCCCCAGCCATCGCGCCAGAAGAGGCTGCGTCACAAACAGCTCCAACCCTTCCATACAGACGCCGACGGCAACTCCGACCAGCACGGCTTTCCCCCAACTGCGCGGCCGCGCGAAGCCGACGTCCTTCCACCTCATTCCACGCAAACGCAGCGACGTCCACCCCAGAACGAACAGGTAGGGAGTCTTACTGACATAAATGTGGTGGTGCACATCGGCATAAAACAACGCGGCTACGATGGCAAACTCGGCCAGCGCAAGCCACACGCTACCCCGCAATCGCTGCTGCAGAGAATGCAAGTCCACCCAGCCTCCGCTAGTACTCGACGTTAGTACTCGAAATTAGTACTCGACGTTCACCAGATACAGTCCACTCGCGGGCGCAGTCGCCCCAACCGCTGACCGGTTCCGCGCCTCCAGGATGCGCGTGACATCCTCAACCTGCAACGTGCCCTTGCCCACCAGAATGAACGTGCCCACCAGATTCCTCACCATATGGTGCAAAAATCCCGAGCCGCGAACCGTATAGACCAACTCGTCGCCCAACCGCTCCCACGACGAGGAGAATATCTTCCGCACATTCGATACGTCCGCATCCTCGCGCCCCCGCTCCGGATCCACCGCCGCGAACGAAGTGAAATCATGCTCTCCCACCACCAACTCCGCCGCCCGTCCCATCTCCTGCTCCGCCAGCCGGTAAGGAAAGTGCCACACATACCTCGCCAGAAACGGCGGACAGATCGACTCCCGATAAATGCGATAGCGATAGGTCTTGGCCTTCGCGGAATGCCGCGCATGGAATTCCGGCGGCGCTTCCTCGACGTCCAGCACGCGCACCGATGTCGGCAAAATATCGTTCAGCGCCTTCCCAAAATTACTGGTGGGGACGGAAGACTCCGTGACAAATGTCATCACTTGCGCGAGCGCATGCACTCCCGCGTCGGTTCGCCCCGAGCCTTGCGGCAATACCTTTTCGCCCGTAATCCGTCCAATGGCTGAGGCAAGTGTGCCCTGCACCGTAGCGGCATCGGGTTGCACTTGCCAACCGGAGAAGTCCGCCCCGTCATAGGAGAGAATTACTTTGAGATTGCGCATCCTGCGATCTTTCGAGTCCCGCACCGCCGCTGCATCATCCAAGGTCATTCAGGCTGTGCCAGCAATTTACCAGTTCCGAGTGCTATGCGATGCAAGTCAAGTTCAGTTCCGGTCAGATATACTGAATGGTTTCCGCGGAATTCCGGTCTTGCAGGCTCGAGACCTCTCTGCCACTACGTCCCAAGCAACACAGAGCGCAGGAAACCAAGAACGAAATGCCAGGCGCAACCGTGGAGAAGGTCATTTTTCTCCCAGCTTTTCGGAACCTTCCGCCGGTTCTTTGCGTATCAATGCCTGAGCAGAATTTTATTTTGGGCCGTTTTGGCTGTCTCAATCGAAACCCAGGTGTATTCGCAGCAAGGTCTTAATCAGTTTGGTTCTTAAACGAATTGGTGCCCACGAACGGAGAAGAGTAGATGCCATTCCCACGTTTTATGTCGACCCTGCGGCTCGCCGCCGCTGCCAGTCTGTTCGCAACGCTGACCGTCGCGTGCTGGGGCCAGGAGTCAGTTCCAGCTCCCATGCCACAAGTGCAGGCCAACCAGCCGCTGCCCGCCCTGAACTACACCAAGCCGGCGTCGCATTTTCCCAATCCAATTGCGCCCTATAAGCCGCGCTACCTGTCGGCGCCGAATCTTTCCAATACCGGGCGGATCGACCAGCTGATGCACGATGGCAAGCTCTACCTGTCGCTGAATGACGCCATCGCGCTCGCGCTCGAGAATAACCTCGACATCGCCATCGCGCGTTACAACCTGAACATTGCCGACACCGATATCCTGCGCGCCAAAGCGGGCGCGGTGACGCTCGGCGTGAATAGCGGCGTGGTGCAGAACACCCCCGGTGGTGGCGTCGGCGGTCTCGGCGGACAGGTCGGCTCCGGCACCGGTGGCACCACGCTCGGTGCGGGCGGAGCAGGCGCCGGCGCAGGCGGTTTGGTCGGCTCCACGCTTGGCTTCGGACCCCAGATCACGAGCTTTGATCCGATTATTACGGGGACGTTGCAGAATGACCGGTACCATATTCTCCCGTCCAGTACTTTTAGTCCCGCCTCCCCTCAGAACACTACGACCGGCAATTTCACGTACACACAGGGATTCACCTGGGGCACCAATCTGGCGGTCGGATTTAACAATACTCGTATCGCGACCGGGAACGCCCCTTTCACCACGTTGAGCCCACAGCTGAATTCCAACTTCAGGTTCCAGTTCACTCAGCATCTGCTGCAAGGATTTGGATTCGCTGGCAATACTCGTTACATTCGCATCGCCAAAAACAATCGCGAACTTTCCGACGTAGCCTTCCGGTTGCAGATCATCACTACCGTCAATCAGATTCAGTCCATGTACTGGGATCTCGTGTACGCCTACGAGAACGCCCGGGTGCAGAACGAATCGCTGGTTTTTGCGCAGAAGACGCTTTCCGACACGCAAAAGCAGGTGGAAATCGGCAGCCTGGCGCCCATCGAGGTTGTCCGCGCCCAGAGCACAGTTGCCCAGGATCAGCAAGCCCTGACTGTCGCCCTGACCAACTTGCAGTTGCAACAGTTGCTCATGAAAAACGCGCTGAGCCGCACCCTGCGCGATCAGGTTCTGGCGGGAGCCGAAGTGATCCCCACGTCCACCATGGAAATACCGCCGAATGAACCGATCCAGCCCACGCAGGATCTGGTAGGCAGTGCCTTGCAGCATCGGGCTGAACTGGTGGAGCAGCGCATCACGCTGAACACCACCGAACTGAGCAACAAGGCGGTGCGAAACGCTCTGCTGCCGTCGCTGGACCTGTATGCGTACTATGGTGGCGCGGGATTGGGCGGTACGCAAAACTCCGCCAATCTTTGTGCCAATCAGCCGGTGGAGGAGCAAAGCGCGGGCTTTTGCGCAGGCCCAAATGCCTCCTTCGGTGGGCAGACCTTGATCCCCATCGCGCCCACAACGAACTATCCCGGGACTCTCAATCAGCTGATTAACTCCACCGCCTCCGACAAAGGCGTGGGCCTGCAGCTCAACATCCCGATCCGCAACCGCACCGCGCAGGCCACGCAGATCCGCTCCGAACTTGAGTACCAGCAGGCGCAGATGGCATTGCAACAAGCCGAGAACCGGATCAACATCGAGGTCCGCAACGCGCAGTTTGGAGTCGAACAGAACCGCGCCAGTGTAGCCTCTGCCCAAGCCGCGGTGGACTATGCCAAGCAGTCGCTGGATGCCGAACAAAAGAAATATCAGTTTGGAACCTCGACCACAACAGCAGTCCTGCAGACCCAGAGCGCGCTGGCCACGGCCGAGTCCACCTTGATGTCGGCCATGGCTGCTTACGAGAAATCGCGAATTGAACTCGACCGCGCGGTGGGCACGACGCTGGATCACGCGGGCATTAGCATTGACGACGCCGCCAACGGTCACGTCAGGAACGTGCCCAGCGTTCCGTACGTTGCGCCGCGCAAGGATCTGCCGACGATCGCGCCACCCGCTCAAACAACTGAACCCCCACAACAATAGTCCTCTTATCACGTCCGTGGGGCCGCTGTTCGCAACCGACAGCGGCCCCACTCTCGTTTTCACCCTCACAATTCTTTACAATCCCTCGCGCTTTCCGTGAAACTTCTCCCGCTAAGATGAAGAGACCTGATTTTGCGTCTTGCATCCAACATTGGGATTATCAGAATTCCGCGCGCGAAGAATGCACGCGCCGCTTTCATGCTAGGAGAAGAACCCATGCTTTTACCGCGTTTGATTTCTATTGTCCGGCGGCTGCCGCTGTACCTTGGGGCTGCGATATTTTTGGGGACCGTCCCGACCGCGCTCTGGGCGCAAGAACCACCGCCCGCTCCGTCCGCTCAGGCGACGGCGCAGCCGCAAGCCGTCCATCTGAAAGACTACTCGATTCCGCGCTCGGGCTTTCCTAATCTGCTGCAGCCCTATCGGGTGCAGGAAGTCGCCCAGCCGGACCTGAACAACTCGCCGCGCATCGATTCGCTCATGCGCGATGGCAAGATTTATCTCTCCATCGATGATGCCGTGGCCCTGGCCCTCGAGAACAATCTGGATATCGATATCGCCCGCTATAACCTGAACATCGCGGCGGCCGACCTGTTGCGCGCCAAGTCGGGCGCCAACATTCTCGGCGTCAACACCGGCATTGTGCAGAACACACCAGGAAGCGGGGTCGGCGGTCTCGGCGGCACGGTGGGTTCCGGCACTGGCGGCACGACCGTAGCCGCCGGTGGCGCCGGCACCGGCACCAATGGCCTGGTCGCTTCGACTCTCGGCATTGGATCGACCATCACCGCCTTCGATCCCGCTCTGAGCGGCACGCTGCAGTTCGACCGGAACGACTCGGAATCGACAAGCGCGCTCAGCCCCGTGCCCATCCTGGCGCAGAACACGTACACGGCGAACTTCGGCTACACCCAGGGATTCGAGTGGGGAACAACTTTCACCGCGGGGTTTAACAACACTCACCTCACCACCAACAATCCCACCAGCCTGTTGAGCCCTTCGCTCGCTTCGAACTTCCAGATTCGCCTGACCCAGAACCTGCTGCAAGGCTTCGGCTCGCTTCCCAATACTCGCTTCATCCGCATCGCGAAAAACAACCGCGAAATTTCCGACGTCGCTTTCCGTCTGCAGGTCCTCACCACGGTCGATCAAATCGAGAATATGTATTGGGACCTGGTTTTTGCCTACGAGAATGTGCGCGTGCAAGAGGAATCCTTGACTTACGCGCAGAAAGCGCTGGAAGACTCCAAGCGCCAGGCGCAGGTCGGCACTGCGCCTCCCATTCAGGTGGTAAGTTCGCAGAGCACCGTCGCCACCGATCAGCAGAACTTGATTGTGGCGCAGAACAACCTGCAACTGCAGCAACTCCTCATGAAGAACGCACTCAGCCGCAGCAACGAGGATCCTGTGATGGCTGAAGCCGACGTCGTCCCCACCTCGACGATGCAGCTTCCCGAGCAGGAGCCGGTTGTCCCCATACAAGACCTGATCAACGAGGCGCTACAGCATCGCGCGGAACTGGCCGAGTCGCGCATCGATCTGAATTCCCGTGACCTGAGCAACAAGGCGGTGCGCAATGCCCTGCTGCCCACGCTTGATGCCTTCGCCTACTACGGCGGATCCGGCGTTGGCGGAGATCTGGCCCTTCCCGCCTGCACCGGCGGCACGGCCACCGGGACGTGTTATAACACCGTACCGCCACCGTTTAAGAACACCAACTCGGTCGGCTATGGGAGCACGTTGAACCAACTGGTCAACGGCACCGCCCCCGACAAGGGCATCGGACTCTCGCTGACGATTCCTTTGCGCAACCGCGAAGCGCAAGCCAACCAGGTGCGCGCGGAACTGGAGTACCGCCAGGCCCAAGTGCGGCTGCGCCAACTCGAAAATCAGATCCGCATCGAAGTCCGCAACGCGCAATTCGATGTCCGGCAGAACCGCGTGGCCGTACAGGCGGCGCAGTCCGCCGTCGACCTGGCGCGCCAGACGCTCGACGCCGACCAGCAGAAATTGAAAGTGGGGCTCACCACGCAGACCGCAATCCTGCAGGATGCCGCCACCTTGACCACGGGTGAGTCGAATCTGGTTTCGGCCAAGGCCGCCTACGAAAAGTCGCGGATTGAGCTCGATCGCGCCACCGGATTGCTGCTCGATCACGCCGGAATCAATGTAGCCGACGCCACCCGCGGCCAGGTCACGCATTTGCCCAACGTTCCTTTTGTCGCGCCGCGTCCGGATGCAGTCCCTGCGGGACCGCCGGCTTCCGCGCCGCCGGCCCAGCCCGGAGGACAAATGTAGGCTGGCGTCGGGCTTTTTCACGATTGGGTCCGACGCGGCAAACACTAGACTGACGCGCTTTGTACGTACAATTATGTACCCGAAAGCGTTCCTGCAGGAACACTTCGTGGGAAAACTCCGGCCCGGGATCCTGTCGGTAGCTCCCGGCCAGCGACGGTAGCGCCTCGCCTGATACACTACGCCCGATGGCGAGACCCTCGCGGCCTGCACTCCCCAGGTTCTTCCTCTGGCTCTTACCGCTGTCGTTTGCGCTGCAGCTAGCAGCCGTCGGAGCGTTCCATCAGTATCGAATCCGGCCCGGCGACGACCACTTCGAATTTGGCTGGGAAATGGGCCGCGTGGGCCGGTCCATCGCGCTCGGACACGGCTTCAGCAGTCCCTACGAGGACAACACCGGCCCCACGGCGTGGGAGCCGCCGCTTTATCCTTACTTGATAGGCGGCGTCTTCAAGGTTCTCGGAGTCTACACTCCAGCTTCCGCGTGGGTACTGCTAAGCATCAACAGCCTGTTTACAACCCTGACTTGCATCCCAATTTTCTGGATCGCGCATAGGACCTTCGGCGAACGCATTGCCGTGTGGTCAGCGGCGACGTGGGCGCTCTGTCCCTACGTCTGGTACTGGTCGGTTCACTGGATCTGGGACACCACCTTCACGCCGCTCGTGCTGGCTTGTTTATTTCTGCTCGCGTTGGAATTGCAGGAGTGGCCGGGCTGGCGAGGCTGGGCTCTGTTTGGCGCAGTGTACGGCATCGGCGCGCTCGCTAATCCTACGATGCTGGCTTTTCTGCCCTTCTGCGGCCTCTGGATCTGGCGGCAGAGGTATCGTCGCGGGCTGTCCTCGTTCGGCGGTGTCGCGCTTTCTTCGGTCGTGTTCTTTCTGGTGCTGACTCCGTGGGTGGTGCGGAATTACGAAGTGTTCGGACGCTTCGTGTTTTTGCGCGATGACTTCGGATTGCAGTTCCGTCTGGGCAACGGTCCTTACGCCGATGGGATGCTGATGGCTTACCTGCAACCTAATCTCAATCGACTGGAACGGGAAAAGTTTCAGCGCATGGGCGAACTGGCGTATGCGGACTCCTGCAAACGGATGGCCTTCGACTGGATCCACGCACATCCGGCGCGCTTTGCGGTCATCAGCCTGAGGCGCTTCTTCTACTATTGGAACGGCGTTCCCAGAGCTACCGACAGCGTCGCTCCCGTGGATTTCCGAACTTCGGCGTTCCTGGCGACTTCGGTATTGGCCCTCTGGGGACTGGGGCGTACACTGCGCCAGAAGCGGCCGGGGGCATGGCTTTTCGCGGGACTGGTACTGACCTATCCCACGGTGTACTACTTCGTTTTTCCGCACGCCCGCTACCGGCATCCCCTCGAACCGGAGTTGCTCATCCTGATCGTGTTCCTGCTGTCGGAAGCCACGAAGCGCAAGCAGCCGTCCCTGCCCGCGGGTGGCGCGCCTCAACAACCGAATCCGGTGTGAGACAATTTCGAGTCCGCGAGCGAATCGGTGAAACTGGAATGTTCACATTCCACCTATGAATCTTTCCGTCGTCATCATTACCTTTAACGAAGAGGCGAACATTGGTCGTACGCTCGCGAGCGTGCAGCCACTGGTCGCCGACGGCAAAGGAGAAATCATCGTTGTCGACTCCGGCTCGACCGACCGCACGGTTGAGATCGCAAAGTCGTTCGGCGCGAAAGTCTTCGTCGAGGAATGGAGGGGCTTCGCCGCACAGAAAAATTCGGCCATCGACAAAGCTGCCGGTGATTGGATTCTGAGTCTGGATGCAGACGAAGAACCCGATTCTGAGTTGATCGAAGAACTCACAGGGCACAGTGACCACACGGCAGCTGCGGGAAACGGTTCCCGTGAATGGTGCCTGACGATGGAACATCGAGGGCTGGAATTTCTCAAGGGCAGGCCCGTGGGATTTCTGGTCCGGCGAAAGAACTATTTCCTGGGCCGTTGGATCAGACACGGCGGCTTCTGGCCCGATTCCAAGCTCCGCCTCTTTCGTCGCGGAGTAGGAAGGTTCGAGGATCGCGTGGTGCATGAGGATGTCCGCGTCAGTGGTCCAACGAAGCCAATTCCATACGGCGCGCTCGTCCACCACTCCTACCCCACGCTTTCCGATTACATCGAGCACATGAACCACTACTCGTCGCTGGGCGCGGAGATGGTGGTGGCGAAGGGCAACGGCAAAGTTCGGTTCAGCGTGATCAACATCGTGCTGCGTCCACTGGTGACGTTTGTCTATAACTACTGCTTCCGCCTCGGATTTCTCGACGGCCGCGAGGGGCTGCTGCTACACCTGTACCACGCTATTTATGTGTCGTGGAAATATGCTAAGGCGTGGGACCTCTCAAACAGGCAGCAGTAACTTCAGCGGTCATCCTGAGCGGAGTGACTGCTTCGCAGAATGCGCAGGAGTCGCGGAGTCGAAGGACCCCGGTTTCCCATAACAACCAAGAACTCATCCAGGAGTTCTCTAAGGAACCGTGGAAGAGATGCCTTGCGATCTTGGGAATCGTGTGGAACTGCAAGGGATCGTTCGACTGCGCGGGAAGTTCGCGTTCGCGAACTTCCCGCTCCGCTCAGGATGACGAGCGCGCAATGGCTTGCGCTGACCGACCGGTCGTTCTGAGCCCAGGCTCCCGCCTTGCTCCTGCGCGCTCACTTCCCTATCATCGAGACAGAACACTGGGGTTCGCATGGAAAAGAAACCGCTGAAGCCGCAAGTTGCCGAGAGTCCGATCGCCGACGTGTTCGAAGATCGCCATCCTAACGAAGGCGAAAAAACTTGGGGGGAGAAGACGCTCGCACCTACGCTTGAGAAATCCCCCGAGCGACCGATTGGCGCGCCCACCGGCGTGAACCTCGACGAGCACGGACACGCGCGCTTCACCACGATTTCTGGCGTGCCGATTCGCCGTCTCTATACCCAAGCCGATCTGCCAGAGGACTGGAGCGAACAGCGGTATCTCGGCTATCCCGGCCAGGCGCCCTACACACGCGGAATTCACGCCACGGGATACCGCGGCAAGCTTTTCACCATGCGGCAATTCTCGGGCTTCGCCTCGCCCGAGGAAACCAACCAGCGCTATAAATACCTACTCGAGCACGGCGGCAGCGGGCTTTCCGTCGCGTTCGATCTCCCCACGCTGATGGGCTACGACTCCGACCATCCGGCCAGCGAAGGCGAGGTCGGCAAGTGCGGCGTGGCCATCGATTCACTCGAAGACATGGAGATTCTTTTCGGCGGCATCGACCTTGAGAAGACGACGGTCTCGATGACCATCAACTCGCCTGCGTCGGTGTTGTGGGCGATGTACCTGGTGGTCGCCGAAAAGCAGGGAGCGGACTGGAAGAAGATTTCGGGCACGATCCAGAACGACATTCTGAAGGAATACATCGCGCAGAAGGAATACATCTATCCACCGGCGCCGTCGATGCGGCTGGTCATCGACACGTTTGAGTTCGGATCGAAGTTCACGCCGCGCTTCAACACAATCTCGATCAGCGGATATCACATTCGCGAGGCGGGTTCAACCGCACTGCAGGAGCTGGCGTTCACTCTTTATGACGGCGTCGAATACGTGGAGTGGGCGCGGCGGCGTGGGCTTGATGTGGATGACTTCGGCCCGCGGCTCAGCTTCTTCTTCAACGCGCACAATGATTTTTTCGAAGAGATTGCCAAGTACCGCGCCGCCCGCAAGATCTGGTATCGAATGATGAAGGACCGTCTCGGTGCGAAGAACCAGCGCACGTGGCTGATGCGCTTCCACACGCAGACCGCGGGAGTCTCGCTGCCAGCACAACAGCCGATGAACAACATTGCTCGGGTGGCCGTGCAGGCGCTGGCCGCAGTGTTAGGCGGGACCCAGTCGCTACACACGGATTCCTACGACGAAGCTCTTGCGCTTCCCACAGAAGAAGCCGCTGGCATCGCGCTGCGCACGCAGCAGATCATCGCGTATGAATCGGGCGTGACGCAGACGGTCGATCCCCTGGGCGGTTCCTACTTCCTCGAGAACCTGACGCTGCAAATGGAAAGCGGCGCGTTCGACTATTTCGGCAAGCTCGACGCCATGGGCGGGATGGTAAAAGCCATCGAGCGAGGCTATCCGCAGAAAGAGATTGCCGAGGCGTCGTACCAGTACCAGCGCGCGGTCGAGGCGCGCGAGAAGGTGATCGTCGGCGCCAACGAGTTCGTCATCGAAGAGGAGTCGCCGCACATTCTTTACATCGACGAGAGCGTAGCCCGCCAGCAGGCGGCGAAGCTGAAGACTCTGCGGGCGCGGCGATCGGATGAGGCTGTGCAGGGGGCGCTTGAGACGCTCAAGAAGGCTGCAGCGCAGGAGCCGAATGCGGGAACGAACGGCAACGTCTCGTCCGCCAACACTATGCCCTACATCGTGGACGCCGTCCGTGCCTACGCCACCGTGGGCGAAATCTGCGAAGCCTTGCGGCAGGTATATGGGACGTATACGGAAGTGAGCATCACCTAGCCGACAGAACGGTCGAGCTTCGCTCGACCGGACAGCGGAGGGGGCTGTCCCCCCATGGTTGTTTGCCTGTGACGCACTCGTAACGGGCTACAGACTCTAGCGGTCTTTCTTCTTATGCTTGTTCTTTAGCGCCGAGTCATCGAGTCCCCACATCCGCAGATGGCACTGGTGGCACATGTCCTTGGTTTCGGTGTCGTGGTTCAGGGCATCTTCCGGAATCTCAGCCGCTGCCTTCAGGAGGTGTAACTGCGTCCCCCCATGGGCGCGGTGGCAACTCATGCACGACATTTCCCCACCGGTAAGCGCATCGTGGCTTCCGCTCACAGGATGCCGCACATAGGGGTGTCCCATGCTGTTGTTGGCCGTGAGCTCGATCAGCGGCAAGTAGCGCGTGGGCACATTCTCTTTCGTGCGCAGGTGACAATTCAGGCAAAGCTCATTCACTTTCGCGCGCAGCAGGTGAGGATTCGCCGAAACGTGCGGATTGTGGCACCGCACGCACATCCCGGAAGCGTAGGGGAGATGCGGGTATAGGAACGAGTCTGGTTCGTGACACTCAAAGCAAACGACGCCCTTCGCCGGCTTAATTAAGACATACGTCGCGTCCTCGCGATTGTCGATGCTGTGGCAGGAAGTGCATCCCAGCGTGACCGCCGGGTGAACGTGATCCCCCGTGGCGTGGTCGGCATGGCATTCCAGACAGTTCGAGTTTTCCTCGACTCGAACGGGATGCGAACCGGCGTGGCATAGACATGCACCCGCGAGCCATGCAGCGATCACGCGAAATGCGAACCGCGCAGAGAGCGTCATAACGGTCCACCATCAACGGTCTTGCATTGGATCCTGCAGGGTTCCTGCCGTCGCCGTAGGTTTAAGACGAACCAGATAGGGCGAGAACGGTGTAACTTCCAGCGCCAATTTATCTTTCGCTGAGTAGATACGAGGCGGCCGCGCCTTCACGAACTTCAGTTGGCCGGCCCAGGGATCGAGTTTCACGCGGCTGCCCAGCGGCAAGGCAACGATCTGCTGCGGGTTGTCGAGTTCGAGCGCAGGGGCGGAATCAGCCACCGGACTCATAAACGAAACCCGGTTGTCAGTCACCAGACTCTCGCCCAAGTTTGCCTTGGTGAGGTTAGGAACCTTCCGTTCATACTTGGCCAGGGCCTTCAGAAAGAGTCCCGCTTCGGCAAGGTTGTCTTTGTAGGGCGAGTTGGCAAGAAACTTCAATCCGACCGCTTCGGCTTCACGTTCCTGCTCGGGGGTATGTTTGAAATCAAAGAGCGGGAGTTGCTGAAGGCTGGGAACAACCATGCGATCGTTGAACGCGAAGCTGCTGTCGAGATCGTGGCCGAGCGCGGCGTGGGCAAGAGCGTGAGCCAGAATCACGGCCAGCGCGGCTTCGTTCGGCAAGGCGTCCAGCAGTCCGCGGCTCACCAGAATCGTGTGGCCGATCGTGGCCACTTCGATGGGCGTCGTGGGAATAATCCGGCATCGAACTTCAGGGTCGAGAACAATCTTGTTGGTGACTTCGAGATTCGTGATCACCGTCTGCAGAACCTTGTCGACCTCGCCTTCGGGCACGACCAGCCCGAGTTCCTCGAGCTTGATGATGACGTTGTCTTCGGCGCGGCGCTGCCAGGAACGCTGAATTTCGAGCGGACTCTGGTCGGGGTTCTCCGATAAGTCCTGGGCAGCCGCTGGATCCACCACAATCTCGGCGAATTCCGACTCGCGGCGCGGGCCAAGATTGTAGCCCCATATGCGCGTCTGAGCCTTCAGCCGGGGATTCTCCATCTGCGGTTTGTTGGAATCGAATTCTTCCGAGTACACCACCGCCGGAAGCCAGACGCCTTCCCGCAAGTTCATGCGCCAGCTATCGATATGGAAAGTGCCGTAACTGCCGTTAAAGCGGACGATGTTGTAGCTGCCATCTTCCACCCAGATGGCGCCCTTGAACCGCGGGACATTCCGGCCTTGGTCTCTGCGGGGATTCACTTCGAAGACCAGGCAGCGTACCTCGCCCAGAAACTCGCTGCGCAAGTAGTGCAGTTGGTAATTCTTGCGGTCAAAGCCGGTGCGATCCACGAAGATCATGGCGGAGAAGCCCACCGGACTCAGTGAATACAGCTTCGCGAACGAACCCGCCATGCGCTCCACCAGGCGCTTGTCGAGATAAAATTCTTCCTTCGCCTGCTGAAATTGCACCCGCCCCAGGAAGTAGTGATCCTCGGCAGGGACGAATCCCATGGTCGCGTCGGGCTGCATGCGCTGCAGGTAGGTTTCCACCATCGGACTGTAACTGCGCATGGTGGTGCTGAGGGCGCGTTCATTGGCGATGATTCGGTCAATCGCCTGTTCGGGATTGGATTTCGGAGTGCCGCCTGCAACAACCTGTACAGAGGCAAGCAGGGAAACCATCATGAGAGAGAAGCATCGCGTCATTGTCCGCCTCCTGGAGATCTACGTCACCTGAAGCCACAGGACTCATAGCGACGTCGGGCCTGAGAGTACGGATCAGGGAGGGAGTAAGGCCTTATGCCGGGAATGCGACAGGAGTTGCCCGGCGGAGCGCGGGGGAGACCCCAGCTCCGAACAGCGCATGCGAAAAGACAGGCCCCCGAGGCCGTGCATGAAGCCTCACTCTCGGAAAAGGAAAGAGGGCCGAAACGGCCATTTCCGAAGCACCAGGGGGAAGAACGCGGTTATGGTAGCGGCAGAATCTGTTCAGCACAGTGTCGCCGCTCACACCAGGACGTGATTTGCCGCATAGGCTGAACGCACGCTGGTGCAACCTGCAGGAAACGTGATCACGTTCCAGCCGCAGCGGCAGGTTCGCCGCTCGGTAACTCTCTATCAGGTCGGTATAGCCATGCCTCTACCCTGTCGCCGCCGCTGGCCGCTGCTTGCACTGCTGCTGTTTTGCACCGGAATTTCCTCGGCAATTGCAGGCGATCCATCCGAATTCACCTATCGCACCAATCCCACCGAGGTTCGGCCGAAATTTTCTGCCATGGACCAGAACAATCATGGTGTAGCCACGCTGCAGGCCAGTGACTTCACGGTCATGGACAAGGATGTTACCGTCCGCAATTTTCAAAGCTTTACCCGCTCCGGTTGGACCCAACTCGAAATCGCCATTCTGATCGAGGGCAGCGAATCCGTATCGCCGCGCTACCGTCAGGAGATGGCCGACATCCTGGAACTGGTTTCCCAAACTGCGGGAGTCCCTGACGAAAGCCTCTCCATTTTTTCTTTTGCGGGGCCACATCCCGCGTTGGTGTGTACCGGAGACTGTCGCGAGTCCCACGCCGCTGAGCGACTTTCGGCAGCACACGCCGGCGGGATGACGCCCTTGTTCGACACCATCTTCTTCGCGGCGGACTCTCTTTCCCACCACGGCGACGTCCGGGCGGAGAGCGTCCTGATCGTATTCTCCGACGGCGCGGATAGCATCAGCCGCAACTCGCTGGGTGACGCCATCGACGCCGGGTTGAAAAGCGATGTTCAGTTGGACTGCATCGATCTGAACGCGCCGGGCCAGTGGTCGCAAGAGCGCCGGCGTGCTGCGGAGTCTCGCCAGTGCGACTGGAGGCCGCTATTTCTTGCCGCCAGACGGGGCCACTCACGCACTGAATGTAATCCTTGAAGGATTTCGAGCAAGCGAAACGGTCAGCGACCCGCTGCCGAATCGCGCCTCCGGGTTTCACAGAGGGTCCGGATTCTTCCCACTCACAATCTCAATCTGCACTTCCGCAGCCGAAGCGGATATTACTATCCAAATCAAGTTCGGCAATTGGGGGACTAGGAAACGCACGCTGTTCTGCATTCTTGTACTCGGTTTTCCCGGTTTTCTCGCAGCGCAGACCCACTCTCACCAGCAAGGCACGGTCATACGAATGCGCATGACGGATTGCCTGGGCCCGCAGCACACCTTCATGGCGCCCATGTCGGGCGGCCCCAAAGTGGAGACGGGCGAACTTTGCCCAGAGTACGTTCTGATGGGGGATCAAGTCGTCTATGTCATCAGCGGCAAGACTTCCGATCAGCTTATCCCCTTGGCGGAAGTCACGCGATTCCGCTTGCAAAAAATGAAATGCTGATCCGCGTCGATGATGCTTCGAAGGAATCCCACTTCCACATCAGGGCGATGGTGCTGCGGCCGGAATGGGATCGGAATCAAATGCTCGAGGAGGCCGAGGCCAGCGCCATGATCAGCCGACACTTAGATCTGGCTAGGGTGAAAGAGCAGCCCCAGCAGGCGTGCGCTATCCCGATGGATTCTGGCAAAGCACGAGGTACTGGCCTCCGAAGGGGAGCCCTCGAAGCCAGCGTTCGGCGGGGCGCAGGAATCGCAACGGGCGCGGGAAGAAAAAGAGCGAATCCGTTCGCAGGATCTTGAAACCCGCTTCCGATAGGATCTTGCGGGCCTCGCGCGGGCTGATCGTAATTGCATGTTCATCAAATGCACATTGCGACATTACGTAAACGGTACCGGGATTCCAGGGATTGTTCTCCCAGAATGCAAATAATCCTCCGGAGCGTAAAGAACGTCGAACGGCGACCAGGCATTCTTTCCGTTCGACCGGAGGTACGTGATGAAAGACGCCATTGCTGAAGGCAAGATCCATCGTGCCGTCCGGCGTCCACTCATTTGTGCATAAAAAGGACAGTCCAGTTCCGGTATAGGACTGGCGGGCTACGGCGATTGACGCACTGGAGATATCCACGCCAAGCACCCGATCTGCTTTGAATCTGGCTGCCAGCATGGGCACGTTCGAGCCGTCGCCACAACCGTAGTCCAAAATACGTTGCGCCGGATGTTTTAGCCGGGCGGTGCATTGCGCCGTCCATTCAATTCGCTCTTGAGCATAGAACTCTCTCCCCTCGCCCGTGATTGCGAGCGATTTCGCCAGGTCTTTCTCATAGCTTTGCGCGAAGGAATCGAATTCGGCTTGCGGCATGGTTAGCGGCGACGCAACCCCAGGATACTCAGGAAGAAACTGCTGAAGATGACCTGCGGTCCGAGAACGAGCGCAAAGACGGAGAGCAAGACAATGCGAAGAATGTTCTCCGAAGTTATGGGACCGAAGCTGCTTCGAGCCCACGTGGACAGCGCGAAGAGAGAGCCTGAAATTCCTAAGACTACGAACACCGCTCCCACCACCAATCCCGTTTCCAGCTTTATGTATGCAAACATCCGATTGAGCCGAGGATCTTCGGGCAACAGTCCTTCCGTAATTGCGAAAACCTTGGTGAACACGGCAAACGCCAGTAACTGGAATCCGACCAGCATCGAACCGAAAGCGTAGGCAAGGGTGTGGACGTCAAACACGACGTCGCCGATTCGACGCGGACCCGGCATGAGCCATAAACAAGCCGCGAGCCCAACCAGGATGGACGCCATTCCCGGATACAAGAAGAGCCATCTGGGGCTGTACATCAGCAGGAAACGCAGGTGGCGCCAGCCGTCGTGCCAAGTCCGCAAATGGGGTGGGTGACTGCGTCCGTCGGGCGACAGAGTCGTAGCCACCTCGCTCACATTCATCCGCAGCAGGCTGGCCTTCACCACCATCTCGCTGGCAAATTCCATGCCAGTGGAGCGGATGTCCATGCGTTCATAGCTGTCTTTGCGGAAGGCGCGTATTCCGCAGTGAAAATCACGGGATGGCGAACCGAAAAAGAGTCTGCCGATTGCCGTAAGCACGGGGTTGCCGAGATAGCGGTGCAGAACGGGCATGGCTCCCCTGCGAATGCCGCCGCGAAAGCGGTTGCCCATCACCAGTTCGGAACCATTCCTCAGTTGCTCAACGAATCGAGGGAGGTGCCCGAAATCATAGCTGTCGTCGGAGTCTGCCATCAGAACGTAGATGCCGCGGGCCGCCTGGATTCCGCCGCGGAGCGCGTTACCGTATCCACGCTGCGCAACGTGCACTACTCTTGCTCCGGCAGACTTGGCGAGTTCGATGGAACCGTCGGTCGATCCGTTATCCGCGACCAGCACTTCGCCTTGAACGCCAGCGCTCTTCAGAGCAGCCACTGCTTTCGCGACGCAGATGCCCACGGTCTCGCGTTCGTTCAGGCAGGGTAAGACGACCGAGACTTCAATCGCGTCCGTCGTGGCTGCGGCGTCCCGATTGGTAGAAAAGGCTGGCGTGGACTGGCTCATGTAGGCGATGGACGAATCATGCTCGGGAAGGCGTCGCGGCGCTGAAGACCGCCAGGGCTCAAAGCGTCACCGAGCACAAGCGAGGCTCATTATAAAGCCAAGCCTGCCGCCTTGCCTTTCGGCCGTACATAGTGAACGGATTTCGAGATAGATTCCCGACGCTATTTTCGAGGCTTCCCCACGCGCTCGGCGGTCGCGAACATCTTCGCGACCGTGTCCATGTCCTTGGGCTGGACCTTGCCCGACGGAATGCGCTTGTGAGTGAGATCCTCGAGCTTCAGCAGAAGATCCACCAGCGCCATGGAATCGATGAGTCCGGAGGAAACCAGCGGAGCATTTTCGTCAATCGTCGCGCTCGGTTTTCGGATCAGTTGCAGGATGTACTGAACCATCTGCTGTTCTTCTGCGGTCATGCTGACTCTGCTCTCCTAAACTGAGATCTGCGCCTCTGCGTTTAGTTCGGGATGCTCCCGTAATATCTTTTCGCGCGTGGCGGAGCGCGCGGCTTTCCCGGCTGTGCTTTTGACGATCCACTTCGGCGGTTTCAGGAAGATCGTTCGCACCGCGATTCCCAAGCCTGCGACGATCATGCCGCGAATTTCCGCTTCGAGTTCCGCGGCCTTGGCGAGCAATCCATCATTTTCCAACTCCGCCACGACCACGATGTCCTCGGTTCCCAGTTCAGGATTGTACAGGCCCAGGGCAACGACACGCCCGTCGTGAACGGCAGAATGACGGTTAACGATTTGTTCGATGTCCTGCGGATAAATGTTCTCACCTCCGACGATGAGGAGATCTTTCTTGCGGCCCACAACGTAGAGTTCGCCGTCGCGATAGAAGCCCAGGTCGCCGGTGTGATACCAGCCATCGATCATCGCCTGCGCCGTCAGGTCCGAGCGGTTGTAGTAGCCCTCAAATAAGCAGTCGCTTTGGAGGATAATCTCGCCGACGCAGTCGTGCCCAACGATCGCACCAGAATCGGACACGATGCGCAGATGCTGATTGGTCAGCAAGCGTCCGGACGAGGTGAAGGACACGGCTCCGGGACCTTCCTTTTCCACCGGGAGCAAACGATGTGCGCTGCGGAACTGCCGCCCATCCGCCCAGATTGTCACCGGATCACGATCAACGTCCGATTGGGTGACCGCAAAGACGTTCTCGGCCATTGCGTACGAGGACTGAAGCACGGTGCTCCGAATCGCAAACGCGGTTTGAAACTCCATCATGCTACTGGCCCGCACCGGCTCGGAACAGTTGATCAGCAAACGAAGAGACGAGAGATCGTACTCTGCCCAGCGGCTTTTTGGGGTGCGCCGCGGCACAAACTGGAAAGCGAAGTTTGGCATCCAGGCCAGGGTGCATTTGTACTGGCTCACAATCTGCAGCATCGATTCGGGCCGCATGACCCAGTCCAGCGGTGATTGCATGACCAGAGGAACGTGGCACACCATGGGCAACATGAAGCAGGCGATCAATCCCATGTCGTGGTAGAGGGGTAGCCAGCTGTACACACGGTCCGTCGCGCTGTCGATCTTTAGGGATTGCGCCAAATGTTCGATCTGACGGAGGACCGCGCCATGACTCAACGCGACTCCCTTCTGAAGCCCGGTTGTGCCAGCGGAATGTTGAATGAAAGCCAGGCTGTGCGGATCTATTTTGGCGGCTTCCGCTTGCGATGCGGAATGGCCTAAACCCTCGGCGACCCTGTTACCACCCGCGCGAATGAGCTTGGTTGCGTGGTCGAGGGATACGCTGCTCAGCATCTGTTCAGGAAAGTCAGCGTCGATCACAACCGCTTTCGCACCGAGATTGGCGGTGACGCCTTGCAGTCCGGATCGATATTTGGAGGGCTCAACCTTGAAATTTGGATAGGCGAGAAATGCAGGCACGGCGCCCATCATCATCGCGGCCACGAAGGTGGTCATTGCCGGGATTCCTTGCGGCATGATAATGACCACGCGGTCCCCCGTCCTCAGACCGCTATTTCGCAGGGCCTCGGCTTCCGACCGAACCCGCTGACGGAACTCGGCAAAAGTCACAGACTCGCTCTCGTCTTCGTCGATCCAAGCTGTGATGAAGGGGAGATCGGCGGGCGCCGCGTGCAGAGCGTCCATCAGGTTGGCGAATCGAATCACAGGCCATTGTAGACTAGGTTGCGCAGCCTTCTTTGAGCCCTACTCGGTTCGGTTCGGCCTTCACACCTGCCGTTTATACTCTTAGGTTCGTTTCACTAGGGAAGGTTTTCCATGCAGTTAGCGCGGACTGCCGATCTACGCGACCAGCGGGCGATACTGGGCGCTCTGCTCGTCGCCATTGTCCTGCTCTTGTACCTTCCGGTCATTCATCACGATTTCATCAAGCTGTGGGATGACGACGCTTACGTCACCGACAATGTTCATGTTGTCTCCGGATTGAAAATTACGAACATAACGTGGGCGTTTACGAGCTTTGAACAGTCCAACTGGCATCCGATTACGTGGCTATCGCACATGCTCGATTGCCAATTGTTTGGCCTGAATTCCGGCGCCCACCATTCCATCAACGTGTTGTTTCACGCCGCCAACGTTCTGCTTCTGTTCTGGATCTTGCAGCAGGCCACGGGCGCGGTGGGGCGGAGCTTCATCGTAGCCGCCGTTTTTGCTGTACATCCTCTGAACGTTGAGACGGTCGCCTGGGTGGCGCAAAGAAAAAGTCTGCTCAGTGCCTTTTTCTCTCTGCTTACAATCGCTGCGTATGGATGGTACGCCCGTCGCGGAGGATGGAAGAAATATCTGGCCATCGTTGGCGCATTTGCGCTGGCACTAATGTCGAAACCGATGGCGGTGAGTCTTCCTTGGCTGCTGTTGCTGTTCGACTACTGGCCGTTGCAGCGTTTGGAAGAACTTCCCTTCTGGCGCAGGTGGATGAGACTGACGCTGGAGAAAATTCCACTGTTTGTAATGAGCGCAGCGAGTTCCCTACTTACAGAAATGGCGCAGGGTGCCGGAGGATCGGTGATGGGATTGGCGTTGCTTCCCGTGCCATCCCGGGTCGAGAATGCCGCCATCTCGTGTGTCGCATACATCGGAAAGACATTGTGGCCAGTCAGGCTGGCGACGTATTATCCGCTTCGATTTTCACCGCCCCTAGGCGACGCGATTGCGTCCGCTGCCATTCTGATGGCGATCAGCGCCTTGGCCTTGTACTTCCGGCGGGATCGTTATTTTGCAGTCGGCTGGTTTTTCTTTCTCGTCACACTAGTTCCAGTGATCGGCATCGTTCAGGTTGGTTTTCAGGGCATGGCAGATCGCTACACGTACGTTCCAGCCATCGGTCTATTTGTTGCGCTGGTCTGGGGCATCGGCGGGCTGGTTGAACAATTGCCAGTAGCGCGTGCTTTGCTCTCTTTCGCTGCACTGTGTGTTATCACCGCTTTTGGCCTGGCCACGATTCACTACCTCAAGTATTGGCAAAATGGGGTGACGTTGTTTGCGCAAGCGGAAGTTGCCTGGGGCCAGCCAGATATGTGGCTCGAGCAACTTTATGGAAATGCTCTGTTTTCTGCCGGCAGGATCGATGAAGCCTTGCAGCACTACCAGGAATCCTGCGCAATTCAGCCCCGGACCGAATATTGCCACTACAACATCGCACACATTCTGTCGGGTCGAGGCCAGTTTCGTGATGCCGTCCGAGAATATCAGCTGGCGCTGCAGTACACGGCTAGCCGCGAGATGGCGCGGCTTTGCCTCAACGAATCCGGCGAAGCCCTGCTGCAACTCGGCGACTACGATGCGGCGTTGAAGTCATTCTCTGAAGCACTGCAAATTAATCCCGAAGATGTGACCGCTATGCGCTTGCGCGATCAGGCTCTCCAGCGTAAGGCGGGCTGGAACTGAGTTGGAGAATGGGGGAACGTTGTTCCAAGGCAGCTGCTATGTCTTGCTCTTCCTAACGTGCGTTGCGGTCTTCGCCAAGGTTCGTGCGCGAAGAGTGCGGCAGACATTTCTTCTTCTAGCCAGCTTCGCACTCTACCTCACGTGGGTTCCCTGGTTCGCCGGCGTGCTGGTGACGTCGATCCTCGTGAACTTTCTGCTGGGGAAATGGATCCGGCGGACTGCATCCTGGGTCGCACTGTCGACGGGCATTATTTTCAACCTGGGCTTGTTGAGCGTTTTTAAATATATCCCGGAACTTGAGATTCACATTCGGCTCAATGCCCTGCAGAACGTTTCGAATCTGGCGCTGCCCTTAGGCATCTCGTTCTGGACTTTTCAGGCGCTGAGCTATCTTTTTGACCAGTATCGCGGTGAGGGACTCGATCCGTCGTTGGTCGAGTTCGCCCTTTACATGGTTTTCTTCCCGGTTACTATCTCTGGCCCGGTGTGCCGCATGCCAGATATGCTGCCGCAGTTTCGTTCCGTGGAAACGACCTCAGGGCACGACTTAGGGCAGGGTTTCCGGCGCATCGCCATCGGCGTGCTGATGATGCAGTTCGCCAAGTTGCTGGGACAAGGGATTCTGGCCGGCGATGGAATCGTGAGCGGCTTTGACCACGTGACCCAGTGGAGCGGCGCCGACGTTTGGTGCCTCGCATTTGGTTACGGATTGCAGCTTTTCTTTGATTTTGCGGGCTACACGCACATCGCGGTCGGAGCGGCTAAAGCGCTGGGCATTACTGTGCTAGAGAACTTCGAACGGCCGTTTGCCTCGACCAGCCCTTCGGTCTTCTGGACGCGCTGGCACATGTCGCTTTCGTTCTGGATTCGCGATTACGTTTTCTTTCCGCTCGCCCCCGTGCGCCGGGAGATGTGGTGGCGCAATCTGGCATTGGCTCTTTCCATGGTTGTTTTCGGGTTATGGCACAAAGCCACCCTGCTCTTTCTGATTTGGGGCTGCTACCACGGGGCACTGCTGGTGGCGCATCGACAACTGCAGCAGTTGGAGCGAAGGTTCAACTGGGAAGCACCCGCGAAAATCTGGACGCCGCTCTGCTGGGCAACGACTGCGACTCTCATCAGCCTGGGATGGATCCTGTTCCGCGCAAATTCTTTGGCGCAGGCGGGCCAGATGCTTTCCGCGATCGTCTCGCCGGCAAGCTATTCCTCGCACTTGCTGAGTTCCAGCCTTTATGTTTTGGTTTGGGCGCTAGCGGCGGGATACCTGATTGTCCTGCTGGTGAGCGATGCCCTCGATCTGCATGCAACCATCGCTGAGGAGCCAGCGGCTCAATTGCACTCAGGGGCGTTTGCGACCATTGCTCGTTGGCGCTGGTTTTGGATCCCCTCGCTCTACGTGTTGGCCTTGATTTTCGTTTTGATGATCACGCATGGTCAAGAAGCCAGCGCCGGGCAGTTGATGTATCGCCGCTTCTGAGTTCTGCGGAGAAACAATTCATTTTCTCAGCGGACTTGTGTTCCGTCCGGCAGGAACACGGGATAGCCATCCCAGGGCTGAGCCATCCCCATCTGCTGCGCAGCGGCGCCGCGGTTGTAGGGATAGAGGAACATGCCAAAACGCAGACGCAGCATGGCATCTTCCGGGCTTCTCGTGATGGCCCACTGATACTGCGCAGCCGTGTCGTTGGGGGTCTCGTCTGAACGCTGCGCCTTGGCTGCTATGCGAAAGAGTTGTTCCGAATGATTCAGTTGAGTCGTGAAGGGCAGCTTTTGCAAACGATCGAGCATTTCCGCCGCAAGGCGAGAGCGATCGTAGCGAGTTAAAGCCAACAGGTGCTCACAATCGCTTTCGGACAAAACCTCAGGATCTGCCGAATGAACTGAATCAAGGCGAAGGTCTTTCGCGATTTGCAGGAACATGGCACGCGCCAATAGATAATTGCCTTCGGGAGTCAAGTGCACGTGCTCATAAACCAGGTCGCTGCCGATGATCCCATCGGGACTTGCGTCGGACAGGATCTTGTCCGCGTCGACGAGAGCGACCCCGGGAGACGAAGCAGCCACCGACCGGTTGATTTCATTGATCCGGCTGTCCGCGCGGAAACGAAGCGTGTCAAGATCGCGGGCCCGGGCAAAATGTTCCTTGGCCGCTTTGTAATCTCCGATGGCCCACAAGGAACGCGCAACGCGGAACTCAAGCTCCGCGTAATCGTCATCGATTTTCGCGGCAGAGAGATATAGCTTCAAGGCCTCAGCGGGGGAGTTGGTAGCCTCCAAGTCATCGCCTTGCTGAACCAGAACCGACCAGGAGCGCAAATCTTCAGCTTTCAGGCCGTCCCGATGCTGGGACGCAAACGGAGCACAGTCTTTCAGATTGGTAGCCACCGTAGCGATGATTACCTTGGCCCCGGCTTTGCGAGCAACGGCAACGGTGTCACGCAGATTCTGCTCGAAATTCGCATACACATATTTCATTGGAGGCGAATTGGCCGGGACCTGTTTATCGAGAAACATCTCCATGCCGCGCCATTCCCTCTTCTGCGTGCCCAGTTTGGTCACAAATTCGCCAATGCGGGTGGAATGATAGAAAATGTTGGCGCGAACGACCGGCATACTCATCGCCGACGACGTGAGCATCGTGCCTGCCCCGTAAGGACCAACCACCTCGTTATTTCCCGAGTAGCTAATGAAAATGTCCGGGTGCTGATCGGCCAACCCTTTGGCGATCGGCAGCTCGACATGCGAATTGATCGCCACGCTCCCCGTATTCACAATCTCGAATCGAATGGACGGGTAACGTTCGCGAAGCATGACCTCTAGATATCGACTGAATCCATAGGCGGAGTCGGGGTCTCCCATCGCCGCGGATTCTCCCAGGACAAAAATCCTTATAGTTCCCGGGGGCTTGGTTGCTGGGATGGAATACAAGCGCGGCGTTTGCACCATGCCTGCAGGAAAGAACGGCGCGGCAAAGAACAAGTTGTAGCAAGAGGCTTGGGTACCTCGAACTGTGCATGGAACTAAGAGGTCGGTGCTGTATCCGACTCCCGCGATTCTCAGGCCCAACTCGATAGTTCCTAGAATCACCAGGGGGACAAGAATGGCAACTGCTACGACAAGACCCCAGGGATGACGGCGGAGCGGTGCGACTTCTTTCGTCTCAATGTCTGAGTTCATGTAGACATGCCCGTTGCTTCCCCATCTCCTTCACTTGCCGCATCACCACTCAGCTATTGCGCTGCGTCGGCTGGCTAGTCGGTCTTCGTAGCCGGCTTCATGGTTAGGTGCTGTCCGGCCTGGGAGATCAGACTCTGCACACGATCCCGCTGCGGGTAATGGGGATTCGTTGCCAGCAGGCGCTGCCAGGCTGCAATGGCGCCATTCATGTCCATCTTGTCCTGCCACTTGACCATGCCTTCGTTAAACAATGCATTGGCGTGCTTGCCATCGATCTTGAGCACCTCGTCGTACTCGCTGATGGCTCGATCCGGCTGACCCATTAAGTGATACGCCGTGCCCAGGTCGGTGCGAACGTCGGTCGCTTTGGGATTGATTTTCAATGAGCTCTCGTAGTACTTCGCAGCGTCCGGATATTGTTGGGCGTCATAGTACAAGTTGCCAATTTTGTAGAGCAATTCCGGGTTGTTGGGGTCAGTTTTGAGTTGCGCCAGAAGCGGCTGCGCCTGGGTATCGGCCATCTGCCTCAACTGCTCCGGAGTTGGCTGCGGTGCGCCATTCATGGCGGACATCCCACCCGCCGTCGGGACACCGCTGGCGCCGATCTGCGCCAGTGCCGTATGGGCGGTTCCCGCAGCGGCTTGGCTCGGAGCCGAACCGCGCAGCAGGTATCCGAACGCTACCCCGACCAGCAGACAGATCACCGATATCACATAAGCCTGGGTGCTAGTCCACTCCCCGGACCTGGAACTCTTGGTGTTAGCCATAAAATTCTCCTCTTGAAATCCCCTGGTTTTCTGTACAAATTGTCCCGTGATCACCCGGAGGCAGGGTGTGATTCAAATCACATGTGTCCGTGCGTCTGGCACTCGGCACCGTTGTCCCCGTTTTCATCCGCGCGAGTTCAGTGGCGGACTGGGTTCAAAGATGAGGTTGGGCAGTGGGTGATATGCCCCGCGCACTTGCGCGATTTCTGGTTTTCGCTTTCCGAACCGTCGGTGGAACCTTGGCCAACATCTTGTAAGCGATTGAAAAGATTACGGATTTCACTCGTGGAGGGCCGGTTTTTTGGCATCCCACGTGCTCTCTTATTTTCTGACGTGTCTAAGCAGATCAAAGCGTTGGCGTGTGTGCATTCTACTCGCAAGGCGGAAAATGCGAGCAACTCCCTCCGCTTCTCGTAGGCGATAAGGAGATTTATGGAAGCGAACCATCAAGATTCGAAGTCCTGGAACAATGTTCAAACCTATACGATGGCAGTCATCTGCCTAGTCCTGGGGACGGCGGCTGGGTATCTCCTGCACGCGCCCGCAGTCGCTGATGCCAGCGCCCCTACGGCCAAAGTCTCGCCGACCTCTGCACCGCCAAGTGCTGGCCAAGCCATGCCGAGCGCAGTGGACATGAAGCGCATGGCGGACAAACAAGTCGCTCCCCTGCTCGAACAATTGCAGAAGACTCCCCAGGATGCGGACTTGCTGGCCAAAATCGGGCGGGCGTATATGGCGGCGCAGCAGTTTCAAAGCGCTCAGCAATACTATGAACGGTCGGCCAGTGTGAAACCGAAGGCGGACAATCTGAACGAACTCTCGTTCGTCTATGTCAAACTGGGTGATCTGGATAAGGCAGTTGCCACGCTCAATCAAGCGCTCCAGCTTGATCCCAAGAATGCGAAGGTGCTGTTCAACCTCGGTTATTTCGAATGGAAGGGAAAAGCGGATCCCAAGGCGGCGATCGCCGCCTGGCAGGGTTTTCTGAAGGCCGATCCGAATAGCCCCAGACGAGCCGAAGTCGAGCAGATGATGGCGCAAGCGAAAAAGCACCTGGGCATTGCTCCTGGCACCAAGACCGAGAAGCCAGCGATGTAACTGTTCTGGGGCGTTCCGCGAAGCTTCGAACTCTATCAGCGGCGGATCGCCGAAATGATTTCACTGCAAGTAAGCGGATCAGGTTCATACCTTTGAACCCGGACGAAGATCCCGCTGCGTGTGCGTGATACCGCACATTAGATCGGGCGATTTCCCGCCAGTCGGCAAGGCAAGTCTATGCCCGGGAGTCGCCATTTTCGCGTCAACCACCGGAAACGCTCGGCCCTCCGCCCCCGCCACTGAATTTGGCAAAGCATTTGCACGCATGACGTCCGATGACCTTATGAAGGGGCTTGTCAGGCATCGGTCTTCTGTTTGCCAGTTGCAGTTCGCTGATGGCACTGGCCCAAGGGCCGTCCGCTCTCGCTACTTTCACAAGCGCCGACGGCGCGTTCCAATTCGTTTATCCACAGACTTATGATCTGCTTGTCGGGGAACGCATTCTCAAAGCCACTCAGGGCAGACGCCTTGCCGTACCGTTCTGTGATTTCTCGACTGCTCTAGCTTGTGTCATCTATCCCATCGAAACACCCGATGACACGAGGTTCGAAGCCGTTGGATTTTCCGCCGGCCTGGTTCCTGGTGTAACGGCTGAATCCGACTGCTTGACCTACGCGGACCAACTTGCTCGATCTCACGACGAGCCACTCCGAACTCTCATCCATTGTCATCAACGATCGCGAATTTCGCCACGCTGCAGTCAAGAAAACCCTGTCTGGACATTCGCAAGCCGCCGATTCTTACCGGACGTACAACCAGCAAAAATGCTACGAATTGCGAATTCAGGTCTCCTTGGCGGGAGAATTGGAAGAGTCTACCGTACCACGGCGTTCTCCGCCTGGCTCCCTGGAAAACGTAAGCGCGGATAAGCGCGCGAATCATTGAGGCTGATTCTGTCGTCGTTTAGTTTCCGGCAGTGATTGTGGTGTCGTAGACTCTGAAGTTCGGCAATGTCGCATCCATACTTGCCTTGAGGCACGCAATCCCATGAGCGTGATGCAGGATCTGATCGGGCTTCTGAAACTCCGAGCGCTACGGCTGTTCGCGTTGACGGCGTTGATCGTCGCCGTGGGCACGGAGTGCTTCATCACCAAGATCTCGGTGCTCGATCCCGATATGTGGTGGCATCTCAGCGTCGGCGATTGGATCGTTCAAAACCGGACTTTTCCACACACCGGGATTTTCTCCCACACAGCCGCCGATCGTGCATGGATGGCCTACAGCTGGGGCTATGAAGTACTGCTCTCCCGAGCCTATGTCTGGTTCAGTTTCATGGGAATGGGCCTTTTCGGAACAGCGCTCACGATTGCGGCGGGCGTGGCGATTTTTCGGATGTTGTATCGAGTTTCTGGACGCTTCTGGACCGCATGGCTGCTTTCCATCGTTGTCTACGCTGCCTTTCTGTTTAATATCGCTCCGCGACCGGTGTTCTTCACGGTAGTGCTATTTACGGTCACGTTGACTCTGTTGTTTGAGGCACAACGCAAAGGGCAAGTGCAATTGCTGTATTGGCTACCGCTGGTGTTCTTGATTTGGGCAAACATTCACATCCAATTCATCTACGGGCTCGCGGTCGTCGGATTGTTCGCCGGAATGAACATGCTGCAACGGATAGCAATCCGACTTCGCGTTTATCCGAACTTCCTGCTGACGACGCCCACACTTCCTGTGCTTCAGCCATTCGCTGTGCTAGCTTGCTGCATTTTGGCGTCGTGCGTGGGCCCATATGGTTTCCACCTCTATCAAGAGGCCTTTGTGATCTCGAAATCGAAGATCATGTACAAAATCATCCGCGAGTTGCAGGCCCTGAACTTTAAATACTCCAACCAGTATGCTGAGCTTTTCTTGGCAACCGGCGCCTACTTTGCGCTTGGCTGGCAGAAGAAGATGGATCCATTTAAGCTGGCCTTGCTGATATTTGCCAGCGTCTTTGCATTTCGCACATGGCGTGATGCCTGGTTTATCTGCGTCACTTCCGCTGCGATCATCGCGGACTTCCCTACTCCCGACGCAGAGGCCGACCGGTCCATCAAACTGTCGGACTGGGCGATCGTGACCGTTGCCAGTGTCCTGCTGTTGCTCGTGACTGTTCGCAACGCGGATTTCAACGAGCGCGCATTGGATCGTGCGATCAGCGGCGAATACCCGGTGGATGCAGTCAACTTCCTTCGCAAGAATCCGGTCGGGGGTCCGCTCTACAACAGTTTCGATTGGGGCGGCTTTCTGATCTTTTACATGCCGCAGTACCCTGTTTCGATCGACGGCCGTACCGATCTCTACGGCGATGCCATGGATGAGCGGTATTACTCCACGCAAGAGGCGGATCCTTCCTACGTGACGGATCCGGTTCTCAACGAGGCCGGAGTAGTGCTTCTGAAGAACAAGTTTCCGATCGCGCAGATGCTGCTGACAGATCGCCGATTTCGAGTGATTTACCGCGATGATCTGGCTGTCATCCTGGTGCGGAATTGGTAATTACAGCCACGCGGCGGTCGGAGTAAGTCGCCTCGCTCACACGCCGTTGCGCTACTCAGCGCGCGGTTGCGGAACGAATACGCTCGCAAGGTCGTCGCTGTAGACGAGCCGATACTGCGACTTCAGCTTCGGGAGTGTTGCCAGGGCTTTCGCCATGGCAGACTGTTGTTCGAGCAGGAGAGTACCCGCCCGAGCGACCATGGGATCGGATTCCAATAACTGTTTGCCGCCGACGACATCAAAATACGAGGTCAGGATGTCGTTACCGTAGAGTTCAATTCGGCTGTCTACCTCTACGGGATACTCCGGCAGATACCAGGTGAGGAAACTACCCCAGGAATACTCATTGAAAAGGGGTTGAGGAAGGTGGTTCTGCCGTATGTAATTGCAAGCCTTCACGGGAAAACCCCGGCTGACGTTATCCATCAGAGTCTTGGGACCGGGCAATCGAACGGCCGCGATTACCAAAACTACGGTGGCGAGCGCTGCCGCCCAGGTCTGCTCCAGCGAGTGAAGGGTTCGAACGGGACACTCACTGTCGGCGGGCTTCAAAATCGAAGCGCTGGAAATGACCGCGATCGCCGTCAGCACTGCGAGCCACCCATCTCGCTCGATCCGAAAGGCAACCACTGTGGCTGCGATGAGCGCCGTCAACTCGAACAGCATAAGAGAGCGCAGACGTCCGAGAGCGAGAAACGCCATCATAACCAGCAACATGAGAACAAATTGTGGCGGACGGCGGAAGCTCATGGCGCTCATCTCGGTGAAGTGCTCGAGCCCGACCGGGCTGTAGAGGACCTTAAAGGCAGCGGGTAACGGGTGAACCGTGTAAGGATTCACGAACGTACCCAGGAGCGACAAAAAGGTTGCGATACCGACCTGCTTGAGATCGAGAGGGAGAACCCGTTCACTGAACCAGGTTACGCGATGAGCTCTGAATATCTCCTCCAGCGCTACAGCAATACCGAAGAGACCCAACAAGAGCAATCCCGCCACGAATTGAATGTGCAGATTCGCCCAGAACACGAACAGCAGCGGCAGCCAGAATAGATGGCTCGCTACGCCGGTTTGCCGGCTGCGCACCAGCAGCCGCAATTCGAGAGCAAAGAAAAGAATCGAGAACACATACGGAAGGGGCTGCAAACCCGAAATCACGTACTGCGCAATTGCGGAGAGCACCATGGCACCCCAGAAATTTGTGCGGCCGGCTCGCGCCAACTGGAAGGTGGCCAGGGCCAGGGCGACCTTAAGCAGCATCAGCAGGATCGGAATCGCCCGCAGACCGAAGAGCTGGTACGTGTCTGCCATGAGCAGGTCGAAGCCCCAGCTCGAATCGTTCCAGGGCAGATTGGAATACTGCGAGAAAAGGCCAGTACGCGGAATTGAGTGGTTCTGCAGGATCCAAATACCGGTGCGCAGGTGCACCCATATCTCGGGTGTTGCCAGTGCGGAGAGATGCGCGCCTTCGTAAACAGCCGCCGCCGTGAACAACGACGTCAACGCAAGAAGACGCACCAGCGAGTGTGGCCGCCTTATCGGCGAACTTCCGGCGCCCGATGAAGATTCGCTTAGCTGGTTTGATTGAAGCAAACGACATTGTAGCCGATGGCATCTCGCGTCTCGGCGACCAGCCTGAACACGTACGCCGCAACGACTCGGCGACTGCCTTGGTTACGAACCATCGGCTCCAATGACGCGCGTCTACTCAAAATACTTCGGCTGTGACTCTGATCACATTCGCCTGTGACCCCTGAAAGCTGCACAGGTGCTTATTGACCCATACTTTGGGGTAACAGATAGCTTCGCAAAGGTCCTTCGGACCTGCCGGGGCGCGTTGGGGGACGGGAGCCAACAATGCTCCGGATCCATTCGAAACAGAATCCGCCACTCGCGTTCTGAGGCTTAGCTCTGGACGTGCTCCGCCAGCGTTTACAATAGCTAGAAAGCGCGTGAAGGAAGGCCGGTCCACCATATGCAGTGGGGAATGATTCGAATTTGCAACCGCCTCCTCGTCATCGCTGGGTTGTCGATCGTTTCAATCCCAGTTGCGCGAGCAAACGACACGGCCCGGCTTTCGGGCACATACCAGGTCGTCCATAAATCAGAGGCTGGCGGTCAGACTCGAATACAGATAAAGGTTCACCTGTTGAATCACGGGCCTCGCGAACTCCACATCCAGAGGATTACACTCTGGGATTTTTCTCATCCTGCGAAGGGCGGAACGCAAAGCTGTTCCCTCGTCGTTCATTCCACCAGTTCGGTGGATACTACGCAGGAGTTCAGCATACCGCGTGCGGAATACGAATTGTGGAGGCGAGGGACCCGGCCGCGACTGGTTGTTGAGATTGAGACGCCCCATGGCCATCCGACGACAGAGGTGGTTCGTCTCGATCGCATCTCCGGCGGGAAGGTGAACTGACCATGCGCTCACTGAACCTGGTTGCGCCGGTTTGTGTCGTCCTAGCCGCGGCGTTGTGCGCGCCGCAACCCGCCGTTGGCCAATATTCGATCAGCTCCGTCGCTGGCGGCGGCCCAAATAATCTTCCTGCACTGCAATCCAGCATCGGATTCGCGGGAAGTGTGGTCCTGGATGGCGCGGGCAATAGCTACATTTCGGATTCGTACTCGAGTCAGATTTTCAAAGTGTCCGCGGCCGGCACTCTCACCGTGGTGGCGGGAAACGGCACGATGGGCTACTCCGGTGACGGTGGCCTCGCCACAAGCGCGCAACTCGGGCAACCGGAAGGCATCTTCGTCGATGGCTCGGGGAACATCTTTATCGCCGATACCGGCAATTCGGTAATTCGCGAGGTAGTGGCCAGCACCGGCAACATTCAAACCGTGGCCGGCAACGGCACCGCCTGTGCCAATCCCACTACAGGTTGCGGGGATGGCACGCTGGCAACCAGCGCTAAGCTCAATGATCCTTACGGCGTATTTGTGGATAGCCAGGGAAACATTTTTATCGCCGACACCGACGACGCCGTGATCCGCGAAGTGGTCGCCAGCAGCGGCAACATCCAAACTGTGGCCGGAAACCTCGCAAACGGTGCAGGCTACTCCGGCGATTCTGGCCCGGCAGCCGGCGCACAGCTCGATGAGCCCCAAGGTGTCTTCGTCGACGCCTCGGGAAACATCTTCATCGCCGACACCCTGAACTCGGTGATTCGCGTAGTGAATGCCGGGAGCCAGCCAGAAACAATTGCTGGGATTCCGATACCGGCGGGCGATATTCAAACCGTCGCCGGCACCTACTACGATTCCCGCGCCGGCTCTGCCTGCATCTTTACCGGCAACGGCGGGCCGGCCAGCAGCGCTTATTTGTGCCTGCCGGCTGGCGTTTTTGTGGACGGTTTGGAAAACATCTTCATCGCCGATACTGCTAATTACGCTATCCGCGAGGTCGGAGCCAGCGGCACCATTAGCACGGTCGCAGGCACCCTCGGCTCATTCGGCTACACCCCCGCAACAGGTCCTGCCACGAGCGCGCTGATGAATTATCCGGCGGGAGTGACCATTGACAGCTCTGGAGATATTTTCGTCGCAGACACGGACAATTATGTGGTTCGTGAGGTGACGGCTTCGAATGGCGACATCCAAACGTTGGCCGGAAACAACACTTTGGCTTACTCCGGGGATGGCGCCCCGGCAACCGGTGCCGCCCTCAACTTTCCGGGTCGAGTGTATGTCGACAGCTCGGGAAACGTCTATATCGCGGACACCAACAGCTCCGTCATTCGTGTCGTGAATACAGGGAGTCAAGCCCTGACAATCGCCGGGGTCGCGATTCAGCCCGGAGACATTCAGACGGTCGCAGGAACCGGCATAGCCTGCACGGCGCCCGCAGTGGGAGGCTGTGGTGATGGAGGAGCGGCAACCACTGCGGAGCTGAACTTTCCTTCCGGCATTTTCGTGGATGGTTCCGGGAACATCTTCATCGCCGACACCGGGCTCCTGTTAACGGAGAATTCTACGATTCGCGTAATCAACCCAGGAACCGCGCCCATCACGATTGCTGGAGTAACGATTCCGCCAGGTGCTATTCAAACCGTAGTCGGCACTCTCGGTACTGTCGGGTTTGCCGGTGACGGGGGCCTGCCAACCAGCGCTGAGCTTTTCAATCCTCAGGGCGTCGTAGTGGACGGATCAGGCAACATTTTCATTGCCGATACAGAGAACGCAGCCATCCGCGTGGTCAACACCGGCGCTCAGCCGCTTGTGATCGCTGGGGTAACGATTCAACCGAACACGATTCAAACCGTCGCGGGCACGCCCCCTAACCCGTGTGCGGACACGAGCACAGGATGTGGTGACAACGGTGCCGCCATCGGCGCTGTTCTCAATTTTCCCACCGGCATTTCTGTCGATGCGGCTGACGACATCTTTATTGCGGATTCGCAGAGCTCGGCAATCCGCGTCGTTAATCCTGGAACGCAGGCGATCACGATTGCCGGAACCGTGATTCAGCCCGGGATCATTCTGACTGTAGCTGGAACCTTGGGCCAGGACGGCTACTCCGGCGATAACGGCACACCCGCCACTGCCTTGCTGAATACTCCTTACGGCGTGACCGTGGACGCGCTCGGCAACATTTTTATCGCGGATACGGACAATTCGGCCATCCGCGAGGTAGTGGCTGTGGATACCACCATTCAGACCATAGCCGGCAACGGAACCGGTATTGCCGGCTTCTCCGGCGACGGCGGACCGGCTACCAGCGCGGCACTCAACGGGCCGCAAACAGTCGTTCTGGGCGGTTCGGGGAACATTTTCGTTGCTGACAGCCAGAATTCTCGCATCCGGCAACTGACATCCACCGTGAGCGTTTCGGTTGCGCCGGCTTCTTCCACTCTGGCACCCGGCGCGACCCAGCAGTTCCTGGCAACGGTCACAGGTGCAAGCAGTACTTCGGTGACGTGGCAGGTGAACGGAGTGACGGGTGGCAACTCGACTGTGGGATCGATCACAGCCGCGGGGCTTTATCAGGCTCCTGCCAGTGCACCTTCGTCTGCGATTACTGTGAGCGCAATCTCGGACGCGAATGGCACGACTTTGGGATCCGCCCAGGTTGCCATCGCGGCAAGCGGAGCTCCTGCTATCAGCGTCAGCACGAATCCTTCCGGAGTGACCGTGGTTTACACCTCGACCACGCAAGCCTTCAGCGCCAGCGTGACCGGCGAGAGCAATACCGCGGTCAACTGGGAAGTGAACGCGGTTGCTGGAGGAAACTCGACCACTGGAACGATCGACAACACGGGACTTTACTCTGCTTCCGGTGCAGTCCCTTCGCCACCTCTGATCATCATTACCGCAGTTTCACAGGCCGACTCAACGGTCTCCGGGTCCTACCCCATCACAATTGTCACTGCACCCGCGGCAGCACCGCCTGGTTCGCAAACTGTTTCTCCGGGCGGGACCGCCAATTTCTCCATTTCTCTTAGCCCAAACACCGGAAACCCTCACCAACCAATTACGCTCTCGTGTTGGCAGAGCTCGTTACCGACGGGCGCATCTTGCACGTTTTCCCCGGCCACGATCACGCCGAGCAGCAGCGCCGTGGCGTTTACCCTTGCTGTCACGGTGCCATCCGGCTCCGCCTCTTTGCACGAACAGCACAAATGGCTAGCAAGTCAGATTTGGTTTAGCCTCAGTCCGCTGGCGGGAATTTTGCTGTTCGCCGGAAAACGACGCAAACGGCAGCAGCGTTGGTTGTGGCTGGCGATGCTTGGCGTATTATTGCTGGCTCTGATGGCCTGCGGAGGCGGCAGCACATCGACTTCGCAGACACCGGTGACCTACAACATCCAGGTTCAAGGGACGACAGCAGCCCAGCCAAACCCGGTGCCGATCACCGTGGTCAAGCTGACGGTGCAATAGAACTCAATCGGCGGTGTGGAGTCTAAGCCGCACCCACCCGAATGCTGGTTGACCAATCTAATTTCAGAGCTCCTGACATACCCGCTGGAAGATAGTTGATAGATTTCGGTTTTAACTTTACCGGGGCGAACCAAAATCTGTCCGCGTTTTGTGTTTTCCGTTGAAGATTCGCAACTCCGGA